>ENA-OQCU01000644-OQCU01000644.1-human-gut-metagenome-genome-assembly--contig:-NODE-644-length-14996-cov-6.725671_pt1 | contig 14996 bp, 9 predicted proteins | sample MGYA00242504_ERZ504590 | MGnify/ENA primary metagenome ERZ504590 (study PRJEB26092, sample SAMD00036318) | human gut metagenome | host: Homo sapiens | study: EMG produced TPA metagenomics assembly of... | reverse complement strand
TCGCCTACGAGGCGGCGGAGCACATCCACTTCGACAAGCTGCACAAGCGCACCGACATCGGGATGCGGGCGCTGAAAGCGCTGGCGGAGAAGAATAAACCTCTCAGTCTGCTTCGCAGACAGCTCCCCTACCGAGGGGAGCCTCTGGCGAAGAGGAGAAGTTTCCGCTATGCCAAGGCCTCCCCTCGCTAGGGCAACGACGACGACCGCCGCCGGTGGCGGAAGCAGGGAGGAGTTGTTGGGGCCGCGGTCAGCAATACGCAAGCAAAGCGAAGCGGATGCTGGGTACCGCAACCCGGACAATGGCACGGCGTTAGCCGTGACGGAGAGGTTTAGCCCGGAAGAAGAAATCGATACAGGAGGGAAATACCCAATGGTATATCGTATCTATGTTGAAAAGAAACCCGGCTTCGACGGCGAGGCCCAGAGCCTGCGCAATGAGCTCGTCTCTCTGCTGGGCATCAAGGAGCTGAACGGTCTGCGTCTGCTCAACCGCTACGACGTGGAGGGCATCGACGAGGCTCTGTTCGAGCAGTGCGTCCCCACCGTGTTCAGTGAGCCGCCGGTGGATAACACCTATGCAGAGCTGCCCGTCTCCGACGGCGTGTCTTTCGCCGTGGAGTATCTGCCCGGCCAGTTCGACCAGCGCGCCGACTCTGCCGCCGAGTGCATCCAGCTCATCAGCCAGGGCGACCGCCCGCTGGTGCGCTCTGCCCGCGTCTACCTGCTGGAAGGCACCCTGACCGATGAGCAGGTGGCTGAGATCAAGAAATACGTCATCAACCCGGTGGAGGCCCGCGAGGCTTCGCTGGACACCAGGGCTACCCTGAAGATGGAGTATCCCGTCCCCACCGAAGTGGAGGTGCTGGACGGCTTCAACGAGCTGGATGAGGCGGGCCTGAAAAAGTTCATCGACGAGAAGGGCCTCGCCATGGACCTGGGCGACATCAAGTTCTGCCAGGAGTATTTCCGCTCGGAGAAGCGCGACCCGACCATCACCGAGGTCAAGATGATCGACACCTACTGGTCGGACCACTGCCGCCACACCACCTTCGGAACCATTCTGGACGACGTCCAGATCGACGATGCCGTGGTGCAGGAGGCCTTCGACCGCTACATGGCCATGCGCGCCGACCTTGGCCGGGAGAACAAGCCCCGCTGCATGATGGACCTGGCCACCATCGGTGCCAAGGAACTGAAAAAGCAGGGCATCCTGAAGAACCTCGACGAGTCCGAGGAGATCAACGCCTGCACCGTGAAGATCAAGTGCGACGTCAACGGCAAGGACGAGGACTGGCTGTTCCTCTTCAAGAACGAGACCCACAACCACCCGACGGAGATCGAGCCTTTCGGCGGCGCTGCCACCTGCATCGGCGGCGCGATCCGTGACCCGCTGTCCGGCCGCAGCTACGTCTATCAGGCCATGCGCGTCACCGGCGCAGGCGATCCCCTCAAGCCCGTCAGTGAGACCCTGCCCGGCAAGCTGCCCCAGCGCAAACTGGTGACCACCGCTGCCGCCGGTTATTCCTCCTACGGCAACCAGATCGGCCTTGCTACCGGTCAGGTGGATGAGATCTATCACCCCGGCTATGTGGCAAAGCGGATGGAGATCGGCGCTGTTGTGGGCGCAACGCCCGCTTCCCACGTCCGCCGCGAATGCCCCGCTCCCGGCGACGTCATCGTCCTGCTGGGCGGCCGCACCGGCCGCGACGGCATCGGCGGTGCCACCGGTTCCTCCAAGGCCCACAAGCTGGACAGCCTCGAGCACTGCGGTGCTGAGGTCCAGAAGGGCAACGCCCCCATCGAGCGCAAGCTGCAGCGCCTGTTCCGCCGCGAGGACGCCTGCAAGATGATCAAGCGCTGCAACGACTTCGGTGCCGGCGGCGTCTCTGTCGCCATCGGCGAGCTGGCCGACGGCCTGTATATCAACCTGAACAAGGTCACCAAGAAGTATGACGGCCTCGACGGCACCGAGCTGGCCATCAGCGAGAGCCAGGAGCGTATGGCCGTGGCTCTGGCCCCTGAGGACGTGGACAAGTTCATCGCCATCGCCACCGAGGAGAACCTTGAGGCCACCCCCGTGGCAAAGGTCACCGAGGAAAAGCGCCTGAACATGGTGTGGAACGGCAAGTCCATCGTCAACATCAGCCGCGAGTTCCTGAACTCCAACGGCGCTGAGAAGCACCAGAACGTCCACATCGAGAAGGGGACTGTCTGGCAGCCCCAGTGGGCCGGCGTGACCTTCGAGCAGAAGATGAAGAACATGGTGGGCGATTTGAACGTCTGCAGCAAGAAGGGCCTTTCTGAGCGGTTCGACTCCACCATCGGCGCGGCCACCGTGCTGATGCCCTTCGGCGGCGCATGCCAGCTGACCCCGCAGAACGCCATGGTCGCAAAGCTGCCCGTGGACGGCGAGACCAACACCTGCTCCGGCATGGCATGGGGCTACAACCCCTACCTCATGAGCGCCAACCAGTATGTGGGCGCACGGATGGCCGTCGTCGAGAGTGTGACCAAGCTGGTGGCCTCCGGCTTCCGCTATGAGGACGCCTACCTGACCTTCCAGGAGTACTTCGAGCGCCTTGGCACTTCCCCGGAGCGCTGGGGCAAGCCGCTGGCCGCTCTGCTGGGCGCACTGGACGCACAGATCGGCCTCGGCATCGCCTCCATCGGCGGTAAGGACAGCATGTCCGGCTCCTTCGAGCAGCTGGATGTGCCTCCCACGCTGGTGTCCTTCGCCACCGCCATCGGCAAGGCCGGTCGCGTCGTCTCCACCGAGTTCAAGAAGCCTGAGAGCACCGTCGTCCTCATCCGGCCCATCCTGGACCCCGTCACCGGCTGCCCCAACTTCTTCTCCCTGAAGGCCAACTACAAGAAAGTTGAGCAGATGATGGAAGATGGCATGGTGGCCGCTGCTTCCTCTGTGGGCTATGGCGGTCTGGCCGAGGCTCTCTTCAAGATGGGTCTGGGCAACCGCATCGGCTTCAAGATGATGAACAACATGACCACCCACGATATGTTTAAGCCCATGTACGGCTCCATCGTGCTGGAGATGGTCTCTGACGCCCCGGCTGGTGAGCTGCTGGGCGAGACCACCGCAGACTACACCTTCGAGTGCTGCGGCGACAAGCTGGATATGGCTCAGCTGCAGGAGATCTGGGAGAGCAAGCTCGAGCCCGTCTATCCCTACCGCAAGGCCGGCCCCGCCGTCGAGAAGATCAACGGCAGCCTGACCGCCCCCGCTGCGCCCAAGATCGGCGTGGCAAAGCCGAAGGTCATCATCCCGGTCTTCCCGGGTACCAACTGCGAGTACGACACCGCCCACGCCTTTGCCCGCGCCGGTGCAGACCCCGAGGTGCTGGTCATCCGCAACCTGACCCCCGCTGACGTCACCGCCAGCTGCGAGGCACTGGTCAAGGCCATCAACGAGAGCCAGATCGTCATGCTGCCCGGCGGCTTCTCCGGCGGCGATGAGCCGGACGGCAGCGCAAAGTTCATCGCCTCCTTCTTCCGCAATCCTGCGGTCACTGAGGCGGTCCGCGACCTGCTGCAGCATCGGGATGGTCTGATGCTGGGCATCTGCAACGGCTTCCAGGCCCTCATCAAGCTGGGTCTGGCCGCTTACGGCGACATCCGCCCCATCACGGCCTGCGACCCGACCCTGACCTTCAACACCATCGGCCGCCACCAGAGTATGCTGGTGCGCACCCGCATCGCCTCCACCGGCAGCCCCTGGCTGTCCAAGTGCAGCGTGGGCGACCAGCACACCGTGGCCATCAGCCACGGTGAGGGCCGCTTCGTGGCACCTCAGAGCGTGCTGGACACCCTCATCGCCAACGGCCAGATCGCGACCCAGTACGTCGATCAGGACGGCAGCCCCAGCATGGACATGAAGTACAACCCCAACGGCTCCGTCCTCGCCATCGAGGGCATCACCAGCCCGGATGGCCGTGTCTTCGGCAAGATGGGCCATTCGGAGCGCAGCGGCGAGTACCTGTACAAGAACGTCACCGGCGACAAGTATCAGCCTATTTTCGAGGGCGGCGTGGACTATTTCAAGATTTGATGGTATAATAGCCCTCTCAGACGCTTACGCGTCAGCTCCCCCAGAGGGGGAGCCACTGGCGTGTCGGTCAGGTCTGAGCAGGATGAATAAAGTTTTCTGTTTCGGAAACGATAGTGCCCTGCTGTACAGATTCACAGCAGCTTGACAAAATGCCCTGCTGAGAAGCTTCTGCCCTCTGCAGCGAGGCCCGCCCTTTGATGTGCCAGTACACTTCCGGCGGACAGCGCAGAGTTACCCGGTTTGCCAATGGCTCCCCCTTTGGGGGAGCTGGCTGCCGGAGGCAGACTGAGAGGGCTACAAGGAGGAAACAACCAATGTCTCAGCATGACCGTTATATCAGCCCTTTTTCCACCCGTTATGCCTCCGATGAGATGCAGTACATCTTCTCGGACGACAACAAGTTCCGCACCTGGCGCCGCCTGTGGGTGGCCCTGGCCCGGGCCGAGATGAAGCAGGGCCTGACCAATATCACCCCCGAGATGGTGGCCGAGCTGGAAGCTCATGTGGACGACATCAACTATGAAGTCGCCATCGAGCGGGAGAAGCTGGTGCGCCACGACGTCATGAGCCATGTCTACGCCTACGGCCAGCAGTGTCCCAAGGCGGCAGGCATCATCCATCTGGGTGCCACCAGCTGCTATGTCGGCGACAACACCGACATCATCGTGATGCGTCAGGGCCTCGAGCTGGTGCGCAAGAAGCTCATCGGCGTGCTGGCAAAGCTGGCAAAGTTCGCCGAGGAGTATAAGGATATGCCCTGCATGGCCTACACCCACTGCCAGCCCGCCCAGCCCACCACCGTGGGCAAGCGCGCCACCCTGTGGGCCAACGAGCTGGTGATGGACCTCAACGAGATCGACCACCGTCTGGCAACTCTGCAGCTGCGCGGCGTCAAGGGTACCACCGGCACGCAGGCTTCCTTTATGGAGCTGTTCAAGGGCGATGCCGATAAGATCCGCGCCGTGGATGCTTCCATCGCTGAGGAGATGGGCTTCGACAGCGAGGCTGTCATCCCGGTGTCCGGCCAGACCTACAGCCGCAAGGTGGACGCCTTCATCCTCAACGCCCTGGCCGGCATCGGCCAGAGCTGCATGAAGTTCGCCACCGATCTGCGCCTGCTGGCCAACTTCAAGGAGATGGAAGAGCCGTTTGAGAAGAACCAGATCGGTTCCTCCGCCATGCCTTACAAGCGCAATCCCATGCGCTGCGAGCGCATCTGCGCTTTGAGCCGCTACCTGATGGTGGATGTGCTCAACCCCAGCTTCACCACCGGCACCCAGTGGTTTGAGCGCACGCTGGACGACAGCGCCAACAAGCGCGTTGCCATGGCTGAGGGCTTCCTCGCCGCCGACGCCATCCTGAACATCATGCTCAACGTCACCGACGGCATCGTGGTCTACCCGAAGGTCGTGCGCAGCCGCCTGATGGCTGAGCTGCCCTTCATGGCCAGCGAGAACATCATGATGCAGGCCGTGGAGAAGGGCGGCAACCGTCAGGAGCTCCACGAGCGTCTGCGCCAGCACGCCATCGCCGCCGGCAAGCAGGTCAAGGAAGAGGGTCTGCCCAACGACATGGTGGACCGCATCGCCGCCGACCCGGCCTTTGGTCTGACCAAGGAGGAGATCGTGGCGGGCCTTGTGCCGGAGAACTTTGTGGGCCGCGCTCCCCAGCAGGTGGAGGAGTTCATTGCTCACATCCTCAAGCCCATCTTTGACGCCAACCCGGATGCTGTGGAACAGCACGCAAATCTGAGCGTCTAAACGTGATTTTACAGGAAAAGAGGCTGTTGCCGCAGGCAACGGCCTCTTTTCTGCACACAGAAGGAGTTTTCATGCGACTCGATAAATATTTAGCCGAGACGGCCCAATGCACCCGGAGCGAGGCAAAGGAACTGCTGGCGAAAGGCCGCGTCACGGTCAACGGCGCGGTCTGCAGGAAAGGGGATACCCAGCTGAAAGAGGCTGACGCCGTGGCGGTGGACGGCAAAGCGCTGGCCTACCGACAGTTCGTCTACCTCATGCTCAACAAGCCCGAGGGCGTCGTCAGCGCCTCCACCGACAAGCGGGACACGACAGTCGTGGATCTGGTGGGGGATGCCTATCCCCGGCGGGAGCTGTTCCCGGCGGGGCGGCTGGACAAGACCAGCACCGGTTTCGTCCTGCTGACGGACGACGGCGGCTTTGCCCACGACATCCTCGCGCCTAAACGCCATGTCTCCAAGACCTACACCGTCGTCATCGACACCCCGCTGACGGAAGAGATGAAGGCCGGCTTTGCCGCAGGCGTCACCCTTGCCGACGGCACGGCCCTTTCGCCGGCGGAAGTGTCTGCCCTCACCCCCGACGGGCTGACGGTCCGCGTCCTGCTCAGGCAGGGCGTGTATCATCAGATCAAGCGGATGTTCGGCGTCTACGGTGCGGGCGTCAACGCCCTGCACCGGGACGCCATCGGCGGGCTTGCGCTGGACAAGAGCCTTGCTCCGGGCCAGTGGCGGGAGCTGACAGCTGACGAGGTGGCGAAAATTACCACGGGGTAAAGGACTGCTTTTCACCCAGTTTTCAAAAAAGTATCACATTTTACCGGTAAAATAGCCCTCAGAACCACGCAGAAAGGCCCTTTTTGGCCCGAAAATGACCCCGAAAGATAATTTCACCAAGAAAGAAGAATTTTTTTTGGTGAAATATGTTGCAAAAGTAAATTCTTTTGTGTAAAATATAAAATGTAATGCGGCGAAATTGTTAAAAATCACAATCCCGCCCACCTGCGGTTTGCACAAGAGAGGAAAAGGGGTATCCATTTATGGCCAATAGAGTATTTCAGAGCGTGATCTACCAGATGAAGGACGCGATCGACCGCGTGGTCGGCGTGGTGGATGAGACCGGCGCTGTCATCTCCTGCTCGGAGCTGAATCTGATCGGCGAGGTGCGCGAGGGCTTTATGGCAGAGCGTCTGACGGCCGGTGACCGCTTCGTGCGGGATGGCTACACCTACCAGCAGTTCTCCAGCGCAAAGCATAACGATTATGCCGTTTTTGTGGAAGGTGCGGACGAGACTGCGGGCCAGTTTGCCGCTGTGCTGTCCATCAGCCTGCAGAGCATCAAGCAGTATCACGACGAGAAGTTCGACAAAGCCAACTTTATCAAGAACGTGGTGCTGGACAACATCCTGCCCGGCGACATCTACGCCAAGGCCCGTGAGCTCCACTTTGCCACCGACGTCTCCCGCGTGGTGTTCATCGTCCGCGTCACCAGCGGCGGCGACATCTCCGCTTACGACGTGGTGAGCAGCCTGTTCCCCGACAAGCAGAAGGACTTCGTCTTCAACATCAGCGAGACGGATACCGTGCTGGTCAAGGAGATCCGCAAGGGCATCGACCGCACCGATATGGAGAAGCTGGCCGCCAGCATCGTGGACACCCTGTCCGGCGAGCATTACATCAAGGCTGTCGTGGGCATCGGCACCCCCATCGCCAACGTGAAGGACCTGGCTACTTCCTTTAAGGAAGCACAGATCGCCATGGAGGTCAGCAAGGTGTTCGACACCGAAAAGCAGATCATCCGCTACGACAATCTGGGCATCGCACGTCTGATCTACCAGCTGCCCACCACGGTCTGCGAGATGTTCCTGCGCGAAGTGTTCAAGCAGGGCAGCATCGAGAGCCTGGACCAGGAGACCCTGTTCACCATCCAGCGCTTCTTCGAGAACAACCTGAACGTCTCCGAGACCAGCCGCGGCCTGTTCGTCCACCGCAACACGCTGGTGTATCGTCTGGAAAAGATCAAAAAGCTGACCGGTCTGGATCTGCGTGAGTTCGACGACGCTATCGTGTTCAAGGTAGCGCTCATGGTCAAGAAGTACCTGTCCAACAACCCGGCCAAATATTGATATTTCGTCTCAGCCGCTCCGGCTGCGGACGCCGAAACCGGCCGCTCGACCCCGATGCTGGCCGGTTTCTTTTGTAATGGTCTGGAACTTCTGTGCCAAATAAATTTTTCAGGAGCAAGATACTCATGATAGATTTTGAACATGTCACCAAGATATACAAACGGAGTGATACTCCCGCTCTGGAGGACATCGACTTCCATGTAGACGACGGCGAGTTCGTCTTTCTGGTGGGCCACTCCGGCGCCGGCAAGTCCACTCTGCTCAAGCTCATCCTCCGCGAAGAGCTGCCCACCGAGGGCCGCGTCATGGTGGACGGCAAGGACGTCGCCCGGCTGCGCCGGGGCAAAGTGCCTTTCCTTCGCCGCCAGATGGGCATCATCTTCCAGGATTTCCGCCTCATCCCCACCATGACGGTCTACGAGAATGTGGCGTTTGCCATGCATGTCACCAACATCGGCAAAAAAGACATCAAAGAGCGCGTCAACTACATGCTGGAGCTGGTGCATCTGGAAGATAAGGCAAAGGTCTACCCCGAGTTCCTCTCCGGCGGTGAGCAGCAGCGCGTGGCCGTGGCCCGCGCTCTGGCCCACAGCCCCCGCCTCGTCATTGCGGACGAGCCCACCGGCAACATCGACCCCGAGATGAGCCTTGAGATGATGGAACTGCTGGAACGGGTCAGCGAGATGGGCATCACGGTGCTTGTCGTCACCCACGAGCATGAACTGGTGCGCCGCTTCAACCGCCGCACCATCACCCTGAAGCAGGGCCGCATCATCTCCGATGTTCCGGCCAGTTTCGGCGAGGAGGTGCACGTATGAAGATCTCTACGTTTGGGTTCCTCACCCGGCGCGGCGTGCGCAACCTCGGCAAGCACTGGGCCATGACCATCGCCTGCATCGCCTCCCTCAGCGTCTGCATGACCCTGAACATCTTCGCCAGCCTCATTGAAGTCAATGTGGACAGCATGGTGAGCTATCTGGGCAGCCAGAACGAGATGGTGGTCTACGTGGACCCCGAGGCCGATGACGCCACCATCCAGTCTGTGGGCAATGCCCTCAGCGGCACCGCAGGTGTGAGCCGGGTGCAGTATATGTCCAAAGAAGACGTCCTCAACCAGTACAAGGGGTATATGTCCGACTATGCCGCCCTGCTGAACGAGTTCGAGAACGACAACCCTTTCAAGGCCAATTACCGCGTCTCCCTGTCTGATCTGAGCCAGATGGAGACCATCAGCAAGCAGTTCGAGAACATCAGCGGCGTCTACAGCGTCACGGCTCCCATCGAGATGACCAGGACCTTTGTGGAGGTCCAGCAGGCTGTCACCAAGGTCGGGCGCGGTCTGGTGCTGGTGCTGATGGCTGTCAGCATCATCACGGTGGGTACCACCATCCGGCTGAGCGTCTTTGCCCGCCGCCGTGAAATCGAGATCATGAAGTATGTCGGCGCTACCAACGCCCTCGTCACCCTGCCTTTCGTCATCGAGGGCCTGACTATGGGCCTGCTCTCCGGCATCCTGACGGCAGCTGCCACCATCGGCGGCTATGCCTACATCGTTCAGCTGTCGCCCACGCTGGGCGGCCTGTGGCAGATGCTCATGGGTACGGCTCTGGTGCCGCTGGAAAATGTCTGGCCCACCATCCTGACCTACAGCCTCGCGGGCGGCGCTCTGGTGGGCGGTCTGGGCAGTATGTTCTCCATCCGAAAGCACCTGAACGTGTAAGGAGGGCCTACTGTGTACCACGACAAGCATTCCGCAGGCTTTGTCCTGCACCATCCGCCCCGCCACGCAAAGCCGTCGGGCCATTCGGCCATGATGCGCGCCGCCTGCGCCTTTCTGGCCGCCGCCTGCCTCGTGCTGAGCGTGACGGTCTACCCGGCCAGTGCGGCCACCAGCATGAGCTCGCTGCAGAACAAGCTGGACAAGATCTCTGCGTCCATCAAGCAGCATAAGACGGAGCTGAACGACGCCAAAAAGAAGGAAGCTGCTGCCAAGGCCCTCGAGTCTGAGCTGAAAGAAAAAGTCTCGGTGCTCCAGAGCCAGATCAGCGTCCTCAAGAGCCAGATCTCCGAGGTGCAGAACAGCATCGGCGTCAAAGAGCAGGAGATCACCGCCAAGCAGAATGAGATCGCCCGGAAAGAGCAGGAGATCGCCGACCAGTGGGACGATTTCAAGAGCCACATGGCCGCCATGCAGGAGCTGCGGGACGGCGGCAGCGTCGCCATGCTCCGGTCTGTGAACGATCTGTACGAGCTTCTGACCTTCAATGAGGTCATGCAGGACATCTCGGTGAAGGACACCGAGATACTCGACAACATGAAGGCTGCAAAGGAAGCCCTTGTGGCCGACCGCACCCAGCTCGTGGAGGAGCGCACCCAGCTGCAGAACAAAAAGGCTGAGCTGGACGCCCAGAACAAGCAGATGCAGTCCAAGCAGAGCGAGCTCAACAACAGCGTCAAGGAGGCCCGTCTGAGCGCCGCTGAGGCCCAGCAGGCCCAGAAGAACGCCCAGGCGGCCATCGAGTCGGACGAGATGAACTACGAGGCCGTCAAGAAGGAGATCCAGAAGCTCATCGCAGCGGCAGCGGCCAGCAAGCCCCAGCTGAGCTTCAGCGGCTTTATCTGCCCGCTCAAGAGCTATACCCGCATTTCCAGCGAGTACGGCTGGCGCAAGAACCCGGTCTCCGGCGTCAACAAGCTCCACGCCGGCATCGACTTTGCCGCCCCCGCCGGCACTCCTATCTACGCAGCCGCCAGCGGCTATGTGCAGGTGGCCGGCTGGTCCAGCGGCGGCTATGGCAACTATGTCATCATCTATCACGGCAAAATGACAGACGGCAACGCCTACTCCACCCTCTACGGCCATATGCGCTCGGTGGCAACGTCGGCGGGCAAGTATGTCAACCAGGGCGACCTCATCGGCTATGTGGGCTCCACCGGCAACTCTACCGGCAACCACCTCCATCTCGAGGTGTGGAAGGGCGGCTCCAAGGCCAATGCGGTCAATCCCCGCGGTTATATTCCGATAAGATAATACAACTGTAATTGAAGTCGAGGGGTCAAAGGAGGCCACAAGGCGAAATGAACGAGCAAAAACGCAAGCGCATCCTTCGGGTGGGCTGTCTGATTCTGGCAGGAGTGTTCCTGCTGTCGGTACTGGGCAGCGTCATCCTGATGTTTTTGGTCTGAACTGGGGGGAGGACACTGAATGAACCGCAAAATTTCCGTAGGGATGACCGTGACCATCGTCATTCTGGCAATGACGGTCACTTTTTCCATCACGATGCTGATGGCGATGCGGCTGTTTGACCACACCGTCACCAGCGTGAAGGAAAAGGAGAGCATGTACAACAAGGTGGCCGAGGTAGACCGCTATGTGCGCGCCAACGACTACTACGACATCGACGAGACCGTGCTGTACGACCGTCTGACTGCCGGTTATCTGCTGGGTACCGGCGACAAGTACGCCCGCTACTACACCGCCTCGGCCTATACCGACCTGCTCAACGCCCAGAGCGGCAAGCTGATGGGCATCGGCGTGGAGCTGGCCATCGACCAGTCCGGCTACGCCAAGGTCATCAAAGTGTATGACGAGTCTCCTGCCAAGGAGGCCGGCCTCCAGCGGGGCGATTACATCACCACCATCGACGGCGCAGACATCAAAAGTCTGGGCAGCGTGGAGGCTGTCCAGAACAAACTCCGGGGCGAGAGCGGCACGAGCGTCAATGTAAGCTGGCTGGACAGCGAGAACGCCCAGCACACCGCCGATCTGACCCACTCCGGCTTTACGGCCAACAGCGTCGATTCCGCGCTGGTGCAGGGCAATGTGGGCTATATCAAGATCTGGCAGTTCGATAACTCCACCCCCAGTGAGCTGGACTTTGCGCTCCGCAGCCTGACCGCCAGCGGCGCCCAGAGCTTCATCTTCGACCTGCGCGACAACGGCGGCGGCATCCTTGACGACGCCATCAACTGCATCGAACTCGTCGCGCCGGAAGGCGTGCTGGCCTACGCTGAAGATAAGGCTGGCAACCGCACCCTGCTGGGCAGCAGCACCGGCGACTCGGTCATCAGCCAGCCCACTGTCTGCCTCGTGAACGAGAACACCGCCAGCGCGGCAGAACTCTTTGCGTCCAGCCTGCGCACCCTGTGCGGCACCCGCCTCGTAGGCAGCACCACGATGGGCAAAGGCACCATCCAGAGCAGCCCCCAGCGCCTCTCGGACGGCAGTGCCGTCGTGGTCACGGTGGCAAAGCTCATCTGCGGCGACGGCTCCTGCTTCGACGGCACCGGCCTGACCGTGGACGTGGAGCGCCCGCTGACTGCCGACGAGCAGGTCAGCTACTATGACTACACCCTCGACACGGACCCGCAGATACAGCGCGCCGTCAGCACCGCGCAGCAGCTCACCGGCGTCACCACCGTGGGCGGCGTGAACGATGCTGACATCGCCGCCGACTCCGCCGCAGCCTCTTCGGAGGCCGCAGCCGAGAGCACCGCTTCCAGCGAGGCCGCAGGGGAGGCAGAGGCTTCCTCCGAGGCCGGTGCAGAAGGGGAGCAGGAGGCTTCCAGCACGGAAAGCGCATCTTAAAAAGGCTCTCCCTTTGGGAGAGCTGGCGCGTGAGCGCCTGAGAGGGCAAGGATGCTGAAATGGAACAGGGCAAGGCTATGATGGTCTTGCTCTGACAAAGGCCGCTGCCTATCGCTGTGCAGCGGCCATTTTTCTGCGGCCTTGCCCTCTCCGTCATCGCAAGCGATGCCACCTCTCCCAAAGGGAGAGGCTTTGGCATGTACGTTACCAAATGACAACCGAAAAACAGAAAGGAAAACCACTATGCCGGAGCTGACCGACCTCTCCGTTATCCGCACCCTGTGCGAAAAATACGATTTCGCGCTCTCCAAGGGCTTTGGACAGAACTTCATCATCAATCCCGGCCTGCCGCCCAAGATCGTGGACGCCAGCGGCGTCGATAAGAGCTGGGGCGTGCTGGAGATCGGCCCCGGCATCGGCGTGCTGACCAAAGAGCTGGCCCGGCGCGCCGCCAAGGTGGTGTCCATCGAGGTGGACGAGCGCCTTCCGCCCCTGCTGGCCGAGACCATGGCGGGCGTGGAGAACTTCAAGCTGGTATTGCAGGACGTTCTGAAGGTAGACCTCCGCGCCCTCATCGAGGAGGAGTTCCCCGGGATGCCGGTGGCTGTCTGCGCCAACCTGCCCTACTACATCACCAGCCCCATCGTCATGAAGCTGCTGGGCGACCGCCTGCCCATCCGGAACCTCACCGTCATGGTGCAGAAGGAGGCCGCCGACCGTCTGGCCGCTGCCCCCGGCACCCGGGCGTCCAGCGCCATCAGCTGCGCCGTGAGCTACTACGCCACCTCAAAATTGATGTTCACCGCCGCGCCGGGCAGCTTCTATCCGGCCCCGAAGGTCACCAGCGCCGTGGTGCGGATGGACATCCGCACCACTCCCGCCGTACAGGTGGAGGACGAGGACGGCTACTTCGCCCTCATCCGTGCCGCTTTCGGCCAGCGCCGTAAGACCGCCGCCAACGCCATCGCCAGCGGCCTCGGCCTGCCGAAAGATAAGGTCATCGCGGCCATCGAGGCGGCGGGCTTCGACGCCCGCATCCGCCCCGAGGCCCTGACCCTCGAGGACTTTGCTGCCGTACAGCGGGAGCTGAAGTAAGATTTTATCAGAATAAAACGCCAAGGCCCCCGCAGTCCGGAACAGAACTGCGGGGGCCTTGGTCGTTATGCGGAAGGAATGGAGGATGGTGATCTGCTTACCTCAGCAGTGCGGTGTGGTCTGCGCCGCCCACGGTGAAGCTGGCGGTGGAGCCGCTGTGGCTGAGGGTGAAAGGCGTATCGTCCGCACCGAGGGCTGCAACATCGGAGAGGGAGAGGGTGGAAGTGCAGCGTTTTGACGTTCTCGCCGTTCTCTATGAGCTTCACGAGGCCCAGCTTGTTGTTTTTATCCATGAGGTGGATGACCTCGTCCAGCAGCTTTTTGCCATCGCGGCTTCGGATGGTATTGCCGGCGTCGGGGCCGGGGGGCAGACAAAGATATTGACAAGCGGGGAGGTTTCTGGTATTCTACTAAAGTACCCTGTGCAAACGATACTCGCTGGTGTGGCGCAATGGCAGCGCAACTGATTTGTAATCAGTGGGTTGCAGGTTCAACTCCTGTCACCAGCTCCAAAAAAGTCCTACGATATACCGCTGAAAAGCGGCGTGTGTCGTGGGGCTTTTGCTTTTATGTCTCCGACTGCATCGCCGCCATTCAGAAAAATCATGCCGCCCGGCGGGGCGCGGGTATTGAAATCGGCTCATCACGCGATTATAATTGGTTCAGCTAAGCAAAGAACGTCCAAATGAAAGGGGATACCATGCCCGAATTTTCCACCATGCTGGACCTGCAGGCGCAGATGATGCTTCTTCTGGCCATCGGCGTTTTTCTGGCAAAGAAAAAGCTCATCACCGACCAGGGCCGCGCCTGTCTGACCGACCTGCTGCTCTTCATCATCCTGCCTGCGAACATCATCCAGTCGTTCCGCATCGAGTTCAACGCGGAAAATTTTCCGCAGCACCCGGGACATCCTCATCCTGTCGATTTTATTGCAGGTGCTCTACGGCGTCGTCTGCGCGGTGTGCTACAACCGCTACCCCTTCGCGCGGAAGGCCGTCATGCAGTATGGCACGGTCTGCTCCAACGCGGGCTTTCTCGGAAGCCCGCTGGCGGAGGGGCTCTTCGGCGGGGTAGGGCTGCTGCTGGCGTCGTTCTACATGATCCCCCAGCGCATCGTGATGTGGTCGGTGGGGGTGTCCTACTTCATGCAGGACGCTGCCCCCGCCACGCCCGAGGAAAAAGAAGAAGCACCGCCTCGCAGTGCTCCGCAAGACCATCACCCACCCCTGCATCGCGTCGGTGTTCGTGGGCATGGCCATCATGCTGACCCAGTGGCAGCTACCCACCTTCCTCGGCAAGGCCGTCCAGTGTACCAGCAGCTGCAACATGACCATGGCGATGTTCCTCATCGGGGGCTATTTAT
>ENA-OQCU01000643-OQCU01000643.1-human-gut-metagenome-genome-assembly--contig:-NODE-643-length-14999-cov-2.495360_pt1 | contig 14999 bp, 24 predicted proteins | sample MGYA00242504_ERZ504590 | MGnify/ENA primary metagenome ERZ504590 (study PRJEB26092, sample SAMD00036318) | human gut metagenome | host: Homo sapiens | study: EMG produced TPA metagenomics assembly of... | reverse complement strand
ATTATTGGGATTACATATATCGGACAGTTTTCATCTGCAATCTGCAAAGATGCCGGATATCAGATGATCGGAACACAGATCGACCTGTTCTGTAAACTGTCTGTGATGGTTCTGAGTATGCCGGTACTGCTGGCAATTCTGGATACGATTTCGGAGTTTATGATATGAGGCAGGATAAAGAGAGAAGTATCAGGGAACAGGCAGATCTGTGGAAAGGTTACTGGTGTATACTGGCATGTATACTTTTGGTGGGAAGAGTGTCATATCTTACATTCTTTCAGAATCATATAGTATCCGTATATGCCGCTGCGCAGACAGAACAGAAAGAAGATTCTTCAGTACAGATCCTGCAGGAGAATCTAATGGAAGAGATACAGATTGATGATGTGCAGAAAATGTTGGATGAGATTATGGATGACCATGTTTTTTCTGTCAGGAAAGCACTGATGAATATCATAAACGGGGAGGAGCCTGTTTCAAAAGAGACTGTACGGAGCTTTTTGTATAGTCTCATTTTTTTCGGATATAGAGAATGAAAAAGGATTAATACTGAAACTTTTACTTGTGATTTTTATTGCAGCGGTGCTGGCGGAGTTTGCTGATGTTTTCGGAAACGGACAGGCTGGCAGTATCAGCTTTTATATTGTCTATCTTGCGCTGTTTACAATGCTTATGGAGAATTTCTCAAGGCTTGGAAGTACGCTTACAAACTGGCTTCTTGGACTGACGGATTTCATGAAAGTTCTGTCTCCGGCTTATTTTTATGACAGTGGCTGCATCAACCGGATCATCAACGGCTGCTGCATTTTATGAAGGGATTTTGCTGATGATCTGGGCGGTTCAGTGGCTTCTTGCAAATCTGTTTCTGCCTGCTGTAAACCTGAGTTTGCTTCTGAAAAGTGGTTAATTATTTGTCAAAATGAGGAGTGCTTACAAAATGGCAGAACTTTTGGATGTAGCTGTAACTGGGGGCTTGAAAAGCTCTTCTGGGAGCTATTGTTGGTCTGCAGATTGTGCGGAATATGGTGAGCCCGGTGATGGATGCCATGAAGCGTTCTGCTGTTGGCAAGGCAGCGAGTGCGATTCCCGGCATTGGAAATGCAGTGACCGCTGTAACAGAATTAGTGCTGACCAGTGCAGTGATGGTGCGAAACAGTTTTGGCGCAGTAATCGTGATCCTTCTGTTGCTGATTGGAGCAGGACCGATTATCCATTATGGAAGTCTTTCTCTGGTTTATCGTTTTCTGGCTGCGATTGCACAGCCAATTTCTGACAAAAGAGTTGTGGGAGCCCTGAGTACAATGGGGGAGGGATGTGCAATGCTTTTAAAGCTTTTGCTGACAGCAGAAGTACTTTGCATGCTGACATTCCTGATAGTTGTAGTTTCTGTATCCTGATGAACTGACAGAAAGATTGCCGGAGGAAACATATGAAAGAAGAGCTGTATTTATGGATTCGGAATCTGGCAGTATTTTATATCTTTTTCACTGCGGTTCTGAATCTGATACCTGACCAGAAGTATGAGAAATATGTACGCTTTTTTATGGGCCTGCTGCTGATTTTTATGATGAGTACCCCGATATTTTCCATTCTTGGAAAAGGTTCGGAACTGACGGAAAGTTTTCTGGATAATTTTTCTGAAGAAAACAGAGAGAAAGAACTCCGGGAATTTCAGAATATTCAGAAAGTCTATCTGGAAAAAGGTTACGAACTGGAACTGGAACAGAAAATCCGGGAAACTCTGGAAAAAAGAGGCATAGAAGTATATAAGGTGAAAGTAAATATAGAAGGGGAGGAGACGCAGGCAAACCTTGTACTGAAGACAGAAATTTCTCAGGAGGAGAGAAAGGAGCTTAAAGATGCGCTGGTGGAAGAGTGGGGACTTAAAGAAAACAGAATTTGTATCCAGATTGTCCGAAATGAATCCGGCAAAATGGGGAATCCTGTTGCTCATCGGAGTACTTCTGGCAGTAGCGGCGATGCCTGTATCCAGTAAGCAGCAAAAGAAAAATACGGCAGGAGAGCAGAGTGAAGATATGCAAAAAAATGTTCTGGAAGAGAAACTTGAAGCATTTCTTGAAAATACGGAAGGGGTGGGAAAGGTACAGGTTATCCTGATGACAGATGAGAAGAAAGACAGGCAGAGCTTCTATAATTCAGAAACCATACAGGTGACCGGTGTTCTGATTTCTGCGGAAGGTGGAGGAAATCCTGTAGTGGTCCAAAATATTCAGGAGGCGGTCATGGCATTATTTCAGGTGGATGCTCATAGAATTAGAATAATGAAAATGAAATGAGGAGATAAATGTGAAAAAAAGTCATCGGAAAAAAATTCAGGTCATTATTAACGATCGCTGGCAATTCTGATTGCAGTGGCAGGATATCTGAACTTTGCAGATGTAGATCTTGGATTCAGGGATAAGGAGGCAAGTACGGACAGCAGCAGTATCCTTGAAGATGCAGGATATGATCTTACAGATGAAACTGCTCTTCTGGATGAAAATCAGGCAGATGGAGGTCTGACTGATAACAGTCTTACAGACAGTCAGGAAACGGATACTCCCGGGGAGGCTGTGTTTACGGGTTCTACAGGATTTGCCGCACAGGCAAAGATCAGCAGAGAACAGGTGCGCTCACAGAACAAGGCAGATCTGCAGGACATTATCAATAATGAAGAAATTGATGATGAAGAGAAGCAGGAGGCAATACATACGATGGTCTCGATGACAGACCTTTCAGAAAAAGAAGCGGCAGCAGAGCTTTTTGCTGGAGGCGAAGGGCTTTAAGAATGTAGTTGTAAATCTTACCGGAGAAACTGCGGATGTTGTGATCCCTGAAGCAGAACTTTCTGATGCACAGAGAGCACAGATTGAAGATATTGTAAAAAGGAAAACAGGAATTGCGCCAGAAAATATTGTGATCACCCCACTGAAGGAGAGTGAAGATGCAGAAGATACAACACAGACAGATGAAACATCAGCAGATACTTCGTATGAGGAAGACAGCGAAACATCAGCACAGCCATATGAGGATACCGCAATCGATACAACTGATATTTATGACTGATATTTTGATATGAATATGCGAACATATATCTTGACAGAAAAGAGGTGCATATACTAGAATAGGAATGCTGTAAAAAAATAGAAAACGTAACTGATACCGGCTGTTGCCGGTGTTTTATGCAAACAATTATAAGAAAGCGCAACAGGAGGCTGAACGTGTCTAAGTATACGAATGAAATAGAAAAAAGAAGAACATTTGCCATTATTTCCCATCCGGATGCAGGTAAAACTACACTGACTGAGAAATTCCTGCTGTATGGCGGAGCAATCAATCTTGCCGGAAGTGTTAAAGGTAAGGCAACAGCCCGCCATGCAGTGTCAGACTGGATGGAGATCGAAAAAGAGAGAGGTATTTCCGTTACTTCCTCTGTTCTGCAGTTTCATTATGATGGTTACTGCATTAATATTCTGGATACACCGGGACATCAGGATTTCTCGGAGGATACTTACCGTACACTGATGGCAGCAGATTCTGCAGTCATGGTAATCGACGGTTCCAAGGGTGTGGAGGCACAGACCAGAAAACTGTTCAAGGTCTGCGTAATGCGCCATATCCCGATTTTTACATTTATCAATAAGATGGACCGCGATGCAAACGACACATTTGACCTTCTTGATGAGATTGAGAAAGAACTTGGCATCGCAACCTGCCCGATCAACTGGCCAATCGGTTCCGGTAAGAAATTCCGCGGTGTTTATGACCGTGATACAGAGAAAATACTTACCTTTTCTGATACACAGAAAGGTACCAAAGAAGGTGTGATCGAGGAAATCCCGTTAAGTGACAGCCGGGCAGATGAGATTATGGATCCGGAGCAGAAAGCACAGCTTCTGGATGAGATTGAGCTTCTGGACGGCGCAAGTGCAGATTTTGACCAGGAGCTGGTAAGCAAAGGTAAGCTGACACCTGTATTCTTCGGATCTGCGCTGACAAACTTCGGTGTGGAAACATTTCTGGAACATTTCCTGAAGATGACAACATCACCGCTTCCGAGAGTGTCTGATATTGGGGAAATTGACCCCATGGATGATGATTTCTCAGCGTTTGTATTTAAAATCCAGGCAAACATGAACAAGGCACACAGAGACAGAATCGCATTTATGAGAATCTGTTCCGGTAAATTTGACGCTTCCCAGGAAGTATATCATGTGCAGGGTGATAAAAAGATGCGTCTGCTTCAGCCACAGCAGATGATGGCAGAATCCCGTCATGTGGTAGATGAGGCATATGCAGGAGATATTATCGGAGTATTTGATCCGGGCATTTTTTCTATCGGAGATACGATCTGCGCACCTGGAAAGAAATTTGCATTTGAAGGGATTCCGACTTTTGCACCGGAACATTTTGCAAGAGTTCGTCAGATCGATACCATGAAGCGTAAACAGTTTGTTAAGGGAATCAACCAGATCGCACAGGAAGGTGCAATCCAGATCTTTCAGGAGTTTAATACAGGTATGGAAGAGATTATTGTCGGTGTTGTTGGTGTCCTTCAGTTTGATGTACTGAAATATCGTCTCGAGAATGAATATAATGTAGAAATCCGTCTGGAAAACTTGCCATATGAGCATATCCGCTGGATTGCAAATAAAGAAGAAGTAAAAGTGGATAAGATCATTGGAACCTCTGATATGAAAAAAGTTACTGATCTTAAGGGAAATCCGCTGCTCCTCTTTGTAAATTCCTGGAGTGTGGGTATGACAGAGGACAGAAATCCTGGCTTAATATTAACGGAATTCAGTAAATAACCCTTTTCATTTATCTGTCGATTTGGTATAATGAACAAAGATTAAAGAATCCCTCAGGAGGTTTTCAGATGGCAGAGAAAAGAATAACATATAAAATACAGGATTTAGGAGGCATTGGTGAGGTCCAGATCGCAGATGAAGTGGTCGCTATCATTGCCGGACTTGCTGCTACGGAAGTAAACGGAGTTGCTTCCATGGCAGGCAATATCACAAACGAACTGGTAAGCAAACTTGGAATGAAGAATCTTTCCAGAGGTGTTAAGGTTACTGTACTCGAAGGAGTTGTAACAGTAGACCTGAACCTGAATATCGAATATGGTAAGAACATTCTTGAGACAAGTAAGAAAGTTCAGGAGAAAGTAAAATCATCCATAGAGAATATGACAGGTCTTGAGGTTGCAGATGTTAATATTCATATTGCCAGTGTAGATATTGAGAACGAAAAATGGAAAGTAACCCTTTCCTTTTTTGTGTACTTAAGAGATATTTAGAAAGGAAAGCTGTTTATACAGCAAAAATTATGCGAAGAAGAGAGCAGAGAGAACATATTTTTAAATTACTGTTCATGACAGAATTTAATTCAGAGGAAGAGATGAGTGAGCAGCTTTCACTTTATTTTGATACTCTGGAGGAACTTTCAGAGAAAGATCAGGAGTATATGAGCCGGAAATACCGCCATGTACTTGAAAAATTAGACGAGATCGATGCACTGTTAAATGAGACAAGCAATGGCTGGAAGACAAAGAGAATGAGCCGCGTTGACCTGACTGCCCTGCGTCTGGCAGTGTATGAACTGAAATATGACAAAGATGTACCTACAGGTGTAGCTATCAATGAGGCGGTAGAGCTTGCCAAACGTTTTGGCGGTGAGACTTCCGGTTCCTTTGTAAACGGTATCCTTGGCAAGATTGCCAACAGTGAAAGCGAAGAAAAATCAGAATGAAAAACACATATTCTGTAGGTCAGGTAAACCGTTATATCAAAAATATGTTTACCCAGGATTATTTACTGCAGAAGATTTATGTAAAAGGCGAGGTGTCCAATTGTAAATATCATACAAGCGGACACATCTATTTTTCCCTGAAAGATGAGACAGGAACATTGAATTGTGTGATGTTTGCCGGACACAGACGGGGGACTTGCATTTGCCATGAAAAAATGGCGATAAGGTGATCGTTGGCGGGAGTGTGGATGTATATGAACGCGACGGCCGCTATCAGATGTATGCAAAGGAAATTACTCTGGAAGGTGCAGGTGCTTTGTATGAGAGATATCTTGCGCTGAAACAGGAACTTGAAGATATGGGAATGTTTGCGCAGGAGTACAAGCAGCCCATTCCGAGATTTATCAGACGTCTGGGTGTGGTAACTGCACCGACAGGTGCGGCTGTTCAGGATATCCGCAATATTTCCTATCGAAGAAATCCCTATTTACAGATTATTTTATATCCGGCTCTTGTACAGGGGGCGGGTGCGGCAGAAAGTATTGTAAAAGGAATACAGATGCTTGATAAGACAGATGTGGATGTGATCATTGTGGGAAGAGGCGGTGGCTCTATTGAAGATCTCTGGGCGTTTAATGAAGAAATCGTGGCCAGAGCTATTTTTGAGTGCAGTACACCCATTATTTCCGCAGTAGGTCATGAAACGGATTTTACAATTGCTGATTTCGCTGCTGATCTGCGAGCTCCTACTCCTTCTGCTGCGGCAGAGCTTGCGGTGGATGATTATAGAAGTGTGATTGAAGCAGTAAGTATTTACAGGCAGCGGTTATATCGTGCAATGAGTGGTAAAATGGATCTGTACCGCAGCAGACTGGAGCATTTTCAGACAAAATTTGCTTATCTGAGTCCGGAGAACAGGCTGCGGGAGCAGAGACAGCGTCTGGCAGATCTGGAGAATGCTGTACAAAATGGAATGAACAGGAAACTTCAGGATGAGAGACACAGATTGTCTGTTTATCTGGAACGTTTTGCAGGACTTTCCCCTTTAAAGAAACTGAATCAGGGATATTCTTATGTGGCAGATAAATATAAAAAGACATTGACAAGTGTAGAACAGGTACAAAATGGGGATACCATTTATATATCTGTGACAGACGGTACGATAGAAGCAGATGTTACAGGTACGGTGAAGGAGGAGAAAATCTATGGCGAAGAAAGAAAACTGTGAGCAGTTACAGGAGGAGAAACCTCTGGAAGAGATGTTTGCAGAACTGGATCTGCTGGCTGAAAAACTGGAAAACAGAGACACATCGCTGGAGGACTCTTTTATACTGTACAGACAGGGCATGGAACTTTTGAAACTTTGCAGCGGGAAGCTGGATACAGTGGAGAAGAAAATGCTGCAGCTTAATGAGGATGGTACATTTAGTGAATTTTCAAGATGAATTAGCAAAGAGAACGGAAGAAACAGAGAAAGTGATCAGAAGCTTTCTGCCTGCAGAGGCGGGATTCGCCGGAACAATGGCTCAGGCTATGAATTACAGTATGCTGGCAGGAGGCAAGCGCCTTCGGCCAATGTTGATCCGGGAGACATATCGCCTGTTTGATGGTAAGGAAGAAGTTGTAAAACCGTTTATGGCAGGAATGGAGATGATCCATACTCATTCCCTGATCCATGACGATCTTCCTGCACTTGATGATGATGATTACAGGCGCGGCAGACTGACTACACATAAGGTATATGGGGAAGCCATGGGGGTGTTAAGCGGTGTTGCGCTGCTTAATTACGCATACGAAACCATGTTTCAGGCATTTGCCCTGACAAAAGAGCAGGATCGGGTAATCCATGCGTTGAGAGTGGTCTCACAGAAGACAGGCATTCATGGAATGCTTGGAGGACAAAGTGTTGATGTGGAAAATGACGGAAAGCCCCTTGAAAAAGAGATGCTTGACTATATTTACAGAAATAAGACGTCAGCATTGATCGAAGCCTCCATGATGACAGGCGCAATTCTTGCAGGAGCAAATGAGCAGGAAGTATCTGCAGTGGAGAAAGCTGCCGGAAATATAGGACTGGCTTTCCAGATTCAGGATGATATTCTGGATGTGACCAGCACTGCAGAAGAACTGGGAAAACCTGTACACAGTGATGAGAAGAATAATAAAGTTACTTATGTGACTCATTTTTTGGGAACAGAGAAGGCTGCTGAACAGGTGGAAGAACTCTCAGAGAAGGCAATCGATCTGCTGAAGAGTCTGAATAAAAATAACGAGTTTCTGTATTTGTTAATTGAAAAATTAATAAACCGCAGAAAATAAAGGAAGGATACAAATGATTCTGGAAAAGATTAAGAAACCCAATGATATCCATAAGATACCATTGGAAGATTTCGAGCCTCTGGCAGCGGAGATCAGGGACTTTTTAATCCGGTCAGTAAGTCAGACAGGCGGACATCTTGCTTCAAATCTGGGAGTAGTGGAACTGACTCTGGCTCTTCATAATGTGCTGGATTTTCCGGAAGACAAACTAATCTGGGATGTAGGACATCAGGCATATACACATAAGATTCTTACCGGAAGAAAAGATGAATTTAAGAATCTGCGACAGGAAGGTGGATTAAGCGGTTTTCCTAAGAGAAGTGAGAGCCCCTGTGATGCATATGATGCAGGACACAGTTCCAATTCAATTTCGGCAGGACTGGGATATGTGCATGCCAGAGATATTCTGGGACAGAAGCATCATGTGGTTTCTGTGATCGGAGATGGTGCTCTCACCGGAGGAATGGCGTATGAGGCATTAAATAATGCTGCAGAGTTAAAGACAAATTTTATTATTATCATAAATGACAATAATATGTCCATTTCCAGAAATGTAGGAGGCATGTCCACTTATCTGAGTGCACTGAGAACTGCAGAAGCTTATACAGGAATGAAGATGGGTGTGACAAAGGCACTGAAGAAGGTTCCGAAGGTAGGGACTGCTCTGGTAGATACTATGAGAAAAACCAAAAGCAGTGTCAAGCAGCTTTTTATTCCGGGAATGCTGTTTGAAAATATGGGGCTGACATATCTGGGACCTGTTGACGGTCATAATATGCGTCAGATGATGAAACTCTTTAATGAAGCAAAACGGGTAGAGGGACCGGTAGTTGTTCATGTCCTGACAAAGAAAGGCAGAGGATACGAACCTGCAAGTGCCCATCCGGACAGGTTTCATGGAACAGGTCCTTTTGATATTAAAACAGGCCGGGTACTTCAGAAGAAAACAGTGCCGGGTTATACAGATGTTTTTTCCAAAGCACTGGTCTCTCTTGGTGAGAAAAATAAAAAACTGACAGCTATTACCGCAGCCATGCCGGATGGAACCGGACTTGTGGAATTTTCCAGGAGATTTCCGGACAGATTTTTTGATGTGGGAATCGCAGAGGAACATGCGGTGAGTTTTGCGGCGGGTCTGGCTCTTGGCGGCCTGGTTCCTGTTGTTGCCATCTATTCATCTTTTCTGCAGCGTGCTGTAGATCAGATCCTGCATGATGTATGTATGCAGAAGCTTCATGTGATTTTTGCTGTTGACAGGGCAGGGCTTGTAGGCGCAGACGGGGAGACGCATCAGGGCTGCTTTGATCTGTCTTATTTGTCAATGATGCCGAATATGACTGTTCTGGCACCGAAGAATGACAGAGAACTGGAAGAGATGCTTGCATTTGCGGTAAGCTTTGACGGACCGATTGCAATCCGCTATCCGAGAGGCAGTGCGCATCAGGGGCTTCGGGAATATCAGGCACCTGTGGAATATGGCAGAAGTGAGATTATCCGCAAAGGAAAAAAAATTCGCTGTGCTGGGAGTGGGAAGTATGATCCCGTCCTGCATGGAAATCTGTAAAGGACTGAAAGATGACGGCTATGATCCTACTTTTGTAAATGCCAGATTTGTGAAACCACTGGATGTGGATCTTCTTGATGAACTGGCAAAGGATCACAGTCTGTTTGTGACAGTAGAAGAGAATGTGAAAAGCGGCGGATACGGAGAGCATGTGTCTGCTTATATGGAAGCCTGTCATCCGGAAATAAGAGTGTTGTCGGCAGCTGTCTGGGATCGTTTCGTACCCCAGGGAAATGTAGAAAGCCTGCGCAGCCGGATTGGACTTGGAGTGGAAGACATCAGACAGGCAATAGAAGATAGTGAGGAATTAAGAGAGCAATGAAGAAACGTTTGGATATGCTTATGATGGAACGTGCCCTTGCACCATCCCGCGAGAAAGCAAAGGCATTCATCATGGCAGGCGATGTATATGTTGATGGTCAGAAAGAAGATAAGGCGGGAACCATGTTCCCGGAGACTGTAAAGATTGAGGTCAGAGGAAACACTCTTCCGTATGTAAGCCGCGGTGGGCTGAAACTTGAAAAAGCTATGAAAAACTTTGATGTCACATTGGATAGTAAGGTCTGTATGGATGTAGGTGCGTCCACTGGAGGGTTTACAGATTGTATGTTACAGAACGGGGCAGTAAAAGTTTATTCCATTGATGTAGGATATGGACAGCTTGACTGGAAGCTTCGTAACGATCCGCGTGTAGTCTGTATGGAGAAAACCAATATCCGCTATGTGGTACCGGAGGATTTGGGAGAACCGGCAGATTTTTCATCAATTGATGTGTCCTTTATTTACTTCTTACTAAAGATACTGCTTCTGTAAGAAATCTCCATTACCAGATGAGGGTGAGATCGTATGTCTGATCAAGCCGCAGTTTGAGGCGGGGAGAGAGAAAGTCGGAAAGAAGGGGGTTGTAAGAGATCCTGCTGTTCATCAGGAAGTGATCGAAAAAGTGCGCGATTATGCCATGAGTATTTTTATGGAGCCATGTCATCTTTCTTTTTTCGCCAATTAAAGGACCGGAAGGAATATCGAATATCTTCTTCATCTGAAAAAACATCCGGAAGGTACCGGGGTTACCGACAGCCTGAAGGTATCTGTAGAAGCTGTTGTGGCAGAGGCTCATGGACAGTTGGATTAAAAAGGCTGAGTCAGGAAGAAACTATGGACAGGTTTTATATTATTACAAACAGTGACAAGGATAAAAACTTGAAATCACAGAAAAATCGCAGATTATCTGAAAACACATCACAAAAACTGTGAAGTACAGCAGGCAGAAAGGAAACATGAGGGTTCCTTTCATTATACAGATCCTGATAAGGTTCCGGACGATACACAGTGTATTATTGTTCTGGGAGGAGATGGCACACTTCTTCAGGCAGCAAGGGATGTGGTGCATAAGGAAATTCCTCTTCTTGGAATCAATCTGGGAAATCTGGGTTTTCTTGCAGAAGTGAATCAGACCTCTCTGTACAGTGCTCTGGATCAGCTGATGGCGGATGATTACGAGGTAGAAGAACGCATGATGCTGGAAGGAAGGGTGTACCGTGGCAGAAAACTGATCGGACAGGATATTGCATTGAATGACATTGTGATCGGCAGAGACGGTCATCTCCGCGTGGTCCGGTTTAAGAATTATGTAAATGATGTTTATCTTAACTCTTATAATGCTGATGGAATTATTATTTCAACACCTACCGGATCTACCGGATACAGTCTGTCAGCGGGAGGACCTATTGTATCGCCCAATGCCGCCATGACGATCATGACTCCCATAGCACCACACACGCTGAATACAAGAAGCATTATTTTTCCTGCGCAGGATGTGATCACTGTAGAGATAGGAAAAGGAAGACACTGTGACTGTGAAAAGGGAATCGCATCTTTTGATGGAGATACATTTATCCCTATGGTCACCGGTGACTGCATTCAGATCCGGCAGGCAGATGTAAAGACAAAGATTCTGAAGCTGAACCATTTAAGTTTTGTTGAGGTATTGCGCCGGAAGATGAGAGACAGCTGATCAGCAGGAGGAAATAAGGTGAAAGTTGCGAGACATGAGAAAATTATTGAACTGATTCATCAGTATGATATTGATACACAGGAAGAGCTGGCCTCCAGACTTAATGAGGCAGGATTTAAGGTGACACAGGCGACTGTATCCAGAGATATTCGTGCTCTCAAGCTGACAAAAGTGGCAGGAAAGGACGGAAAGTCCCGTTATGCAATTATTAATAATGAATCAGGAAGTCTTGGAGAAAAATATACAAGAGTACTGGAAGATACCCTGCTTTCTATTGATGTGGGACAGAATATCATTGTGATCAAAACCGTTTCCGGAATGGCAATGGGCGTGGCAGCAGCTCTGGATGCGTTGAAATGGCCGGAAATACTGGGATGTATTGCAGGTGATGACACTATTATGTGTGCTGCAAAGACTGCAGACATGGCACTGGGAGCAGCAGAGAAACTGAGAAGTTTTGTCAGATTGAATAAGTGATCCCACGAGTAACTGCTCAATACCTTTGCAGTTACGATCCTGAACTTTTAACATTACAAATGACTTGATTATGGAGGCAATAAATGTTAGCTCATCTGCATGTGAAAAATCTTGCACTGATAGAAGAAATAGAAGTGGAATTTGGTCCCGGACTGAATATCCTGACCGGTGAGACCGGAGCAGGTAAATCTATCCTTCTGGGGTCTATGCAGCTGATCCTGGGTGCAAAAACTTCTAAAAATATGATAAGGGAAAATGCATCCTATGCACTTGTGGAGCTGCTTTTTTCAGGTAGAAAACGAGAAAGCGCTGGAGACACTGAAAGCACTGGATATCTGTCCGGAAGATGGACAGGTACTTCTGTCCAGAAAAATCATGGATGGAAGAAGCATCAACAAGATTAATGGAGAGACAAGTACTGTAGGTCAGATGAAGGCCGCTGCTGCATGCCTTTTGGATATCCATGGACAGCACGAGCATCAGTCACTTCTGTACCAGGATAAGCAGCTTGCAATCCTGGATGCATATGGAAAAGAAAAAATCCTTCCTGCAAAGGAGAAAGTATCTCTGGCATATAAAGAATACAGCAAATGCAAAACAGAACTTGGTTCCATGAATATGAATGAGGAGCAGAGAAATCGTGAGCTGGCTTTTCTGGAGTTTGAGATCAAAGAAATCGAGAAAGCAAATCTGCAGCCGGGAGAGGATGAGGAACTGGAAGCCCGGTACAGAAAAATGAGCAATGCAAAACTCATCGTTGACTCCCTGCAGCTTGTACATAATCTCACAGGCTATGAAAGCAAGGAAGGCGCCGGAGAGACTGTCGGAGAGGCATTAAAGGAATTCTCTCATGTAACACAGTATGTATCCGGAGCTTACACCTCTTGCAGAGACTACTTACTACTGTAGACGGTCTCTGAATGATTTAACAGAGAATTATCCGCTTATCTGGAACGAGCTGACCTTTGATGAAGGAGAGTTTTATGAGACAGAGAGAAGACTGGATCTGATCAATGGACTGAAGGCAAAATATGGACGTACCATTGAGGAAAATTTTCAACATATCGCAAAACTTCAGGAAGAAAAACTGGAAAAATTACATAAATATGAAGAAAAATTTACAGGAATTAAAGGAGCATCTCAGAGAACTGGAAAATATTCTTGAGAAAAAGTCGGATGAATTAGCAGAAATCCGTAAAGAATACAGTAAACAGCTTGAGCAGAAGATTATTCAGGGATTGAAGGATTTAAATTTCCTGGATGTGAATTTTGCCATTGATTTCCGGAAAAAGAAAAACTACACAGATAATGGAACCGATGATATCCAGTATCTCATTTCTACAAATCCCGGAGAAACTCTGAAGCCACTGGGACAGATCGTATCCGGCGGTGAGTTGTCTCGAATCATGCTTGCATTAAAGGCAATCCTTGCAGACAGAGATGAGATTGAGACATTGATCTTCGATGAGATCGATACTGGTATCAGTGGAAGAACTGCACAGAAAGTCTCTGAAAAGATGGCAGTGATCGGACAGCATCATCAGGTACTCTGCATCACGCATCTGCCGCAGATTGCAGCTATGGCAGACAGTCATTTTGAAATTGAAAAACATCTGCAGGGAATTGAGACTATTACCCAGATCCATGTGCTTAAAGAACATGATTCCATCCGCGAGCTGGCAAGACTGTTAGGTGGTGCAGAAATTACACCTGCAGTTCTTGAGAATGCGAAAGAGATGAAAGAATTGGCACAGAAACAAAAAAATACAAGATTTAAATAAAATAATTGACCACATACTAAGAGAGGATAATCTTTGTGACGGATTGTTCTCTCTTATTTTTGTACCTTTCGGGTTTGCTGTGATGGGAAGTGTTTTATGGCAATTTCACAGTTACAGAATTTCATAAATACAGAATGAAAGGATGTGCATAATAATGAACAAAAGAAAATACAGACTTTTTGTCATCTGTTGTCTTGTGCTGGATCTGTTGGTGATGCTGATATCAGGTTACAGATATCTGGACAGAAAGATACCTGACGAAATTCAGATTTCCAGAGGCAAAAAAACAGAAGATGTCACAGAAGTTCTGTCAACACCGTTTGTTACATTTGAAGAAGCAGTTACTGTTTCGCAGGATGGAGGCTATATTCTGCCCTGTAAACTTTTGGGGTTATATTCCATTTAAAGAAATAAAAGTGACACCTGCAGATGATCAGGAAATTTATGTCAGCGGAAGCACCATAGGAATTTATATGCAAACAGAAGGTGTTCTGGTGATTGACACCGGTGAAATTCAGAATCGGAATGGTGAGACAGAGGAGCCTGCGAGAAATATTATCAGACAGGGAGATTACATTATCTCATTTAACGGAGAAAAAAATCTCTACAAAAAGAGAACTGATAGATGACATCTCAGAACTTGATGGCAGCGAAGTTACACTGGGGATAAGCCGCAAAGGAGAGAGTATTCCTGTATCTGTAACTCCTGTAAAAGACAAAAAAGGAGACTATAAACTTGGAATCTGGGATAAGAGATGATACTCAGGGGATAGGAACACTTACCTACGTAGGATCAGAATGGTAATTATGGTGCCCTTGGCCATGGAATCAGTGATATAGACACTGCCCAGCTTCTGAATATCCGAAACGGAGCTTTGTATAAAGCCCGGATTCTTGCGATTAACAAAGGAAGTAAAGGCAATCCCGGCGAACTTGCAGGATATATCTGCTATGATGACAGAAATATTCTTGGAACTATCGAAGCAAACAGCAGAAACGGAATTATGGTCAGTTCACAGGGATTGCAGATGATGCGATCACTTTGAAAGAAAATAGCCGGCTGCGTATAAGCAGGAAGTGAAGATTGGAA
>ENA-OQCU01000638-OQCU01000638.1-human-gut-metagenome-genome-assembly--contig:-NODE-638-length-15065-cov-3.521422_pt1 | contig 15065 bp, 12 predicted proteins | sample MGYA00242504_ERZ504590 | MGnify/ENA primary metagenome ERZ504590 (study PRJEB26092, sample SAMD00036318) | human gut metagenome | host: Homo sapiens | study: EMG produced TPA metagenomics assembly of... | reverse complement strand
AGCGACGAGGCGTTCTCCACGGTGGAAGCCGTGCAGCAGGCGGCTGCGCGCCATTACGACACGTACTACACCGCCGGCCAGTCCGCGAATCTCTACGACATGAAGAACATCGTGGCGGTGGACAACGTGGTGGTCAGCGCCGTAGCCATCATCGCCATCCTCATCGTGTTGCTGGTGACGTTCCGCTCGCTCACGCTGCCGCTCGTGCTGCTGCTCACCATCGAGTCGGGCATCTGGATCAACCTGTCTATCCCGTACTTCATGGGCGAGTCGGTGAACTTCATCGGCTACCTCGTCATCAACACGGTGCAGCTGGGCGCCACCATCGACTACGGCATCCTGCTGACCACGCATTACCTGCGTCACCGTCGACGCGTCCCGGCGCGCAAGGCCGCGCACCTTGCGCTGGGCGAAACGTTCCCGTCGCTGCTCGTGTCGGCCGGCATCCTGGCTACTGCGGGCTTCGCGCTGGGATTCTCGTCCAGCATGTCGGCGGTGTCCAGCCTGGGCTTCCTGCTCGCCCGCGGAGCGCTGCTGTCGCTGACGCTGGTCACGTGCTTCCTGCCGGCGCTGCTCGTGCTGCTTGATCGCGTTATCCGGCGCACCACCTGGCATGCGAACTTCGCGCCTGTCGCGGCTGCCGAGCCCGCGGTGCCCGCAGCGTCTGAGGTTGTCGACGCCGCATCTCCCGTAGCGGCCGAGGGATCCGAACCCGCCCCGCTCCCCGCGTCCGAAGGAGACGAATCATGAAAAAGCACCCTTGTCTGCGCACCTGCGTCGTCGCGCTGCTCACCGTGACGCTGTCCGTCGCCTGCGTGCCGAGCGCGCTCGCGCTGGCCGAGGGCGATGCGGCGAGCTCTTCCTCTGCATCTGCCGCTTCCGCCTCGTCCGCGGCGACGTACGAGAAGTCCGAAGTGGTGTACGCGACCTTGGCGGCGAGCGGCGCGCCGAAAGCGGTGTACGTGGTCAACCGCTTCGACGTGGAGGTGCCGGGCACCGTCGTCGACCACGGCGACTACACGTCCGTGCAGAACCTCACGAACGAGACCGAGCTGGCGCGCATCGGCGACGCCACCACGTTCGAGGCCGAAGCGGGCACGCTGTACTACCAGGGAGACGCCGCAAACGCCGCATTGCCGTGGAACGTGTCGCTGTCCTACGAACTGGACGGTAAGAAGGTGGAGGCCGACCAGCTGGCCGGCGCTTCGGGCAACTTGGCCGTCCATGTGACCACCGCGCGCAACGAGGCCGTCGACCCCGCGTTCTACGACAGCTTCATGCTGCAGATCACGTTCACGCTGCCGGGCGACGTCGCCTCCGACGTGGAGGGCGAGGGAGCCACCATCGCGCAATCCGGCGAAGACGCTACAGTTGCCTTCACCGTCCTGCCCGGTCAGGATGCCGATCTCACGCTCACGGCCAAGGTGCGGAACTTCAAGATGCCGGGCGCGCAGATTGCCGCGCTGCCGTACTCGTCGGTCGTCGAGATGCCCGACACCTCAAGCATGGTCAGCGGCATGACGAACCTATCGGACGCGGTCAGCGCGCTGGCGGAGGGCACGTCGTCGCTCGCCTCGGGCGTCGACGAGCTGACCGGCGGCGCGCAGAGCCTGTCGTCGGGCGCTGCGGCGTTCGGTCAGGGGTTGAACAGGCTCAACGGCTCGTCCGGCCAGTTGGTGAGCGCGTCGATCCAGATCAACGCTGCGCTGTCGGCTGTCGCGAGCGGTTTGCAGGGTGCTGATTTGTCGCAGCTCGACCAGCTGAGGCAGCTGCCGGGCGGGCTGAACGCGCTCGCGGACGGGCTTGCGGAGCTGCGTCAACAGGTCGTTCGCGTCCAGCAGGGCTACGCGCAGGCGCTCCCGGCGCTCGAGGGCGCTATCGAAGGCATTCCCGCCGGCACGTTGACAGAAGAGCAGATCGGAAGCTTGATGGCCCTTGCAAGCACGTCGCAAAACCCCGACGACCTCGTCACGGTGAATCAGCTTATCGCGAACTACCAGGCCGCCCAAACCGTCAAGGGCACGTACGCCGCGACGAAGGACGCCTTCTCCGGCGCCGACCAGCTGTTGGGCGCGTTGGCGGCCGATGCGCAAAGCGGCGGCGCCCTCGCCCAGCAAGAAGCCGCTCTCCGCTCCATGGCGTCCGCGCTCGAAACGGCCGTGGGCGGCGGCCAGCTCGACCAACTCTCCCAGCTCGTCGAAGGCATCGCGCAGCTATCTGGCGAGTATGGCCGGTTCCACGAAGGTCTTGCGCAGTACGCGTCGGGTCTGTCGGCGCTCGCCGAGAACTACGGCCAACTCGAATCAGGCGCAAACCAGCTCGCAAACGGCACGGGCCAGCTGGCCGGCGGGGCGGGCGAGCTCAGCAGCGGCATGAACCAGCTCAACGCGTCCACCATCACGCTGCCCGAAACTATGAAGCGGCAGATCGCCGACATGACTGCCGAGTTCGACTTCCCGAAGTTCGACCCGGTGTCGTTCGTGTCGCCGCAGAACGCCAACGTGGAAGCCGTGCAGTTCGTCATGACCACGGCCGCAATCGAGCAGCCCGAAACGCCCGGGCCGGAAGAGCCCGAGCAGGAGAAAACCATCTGGGATCGCTTCCTCGCCCTGTTCCAGGGGTAGCGCGAACGGGCGCGCATCGGCCCCGTTCGTCACCTCTCGCGTATCCCGATCGCCTCGAACAGCTCGGCGCGCAGCTCGAGGTGCGCGCGCGTGAAGCCCGGGTCGACGTAGCGCAGGCGCTTTCCCAGGCGCTTCGCCAGCTGATGCGCCAGCCGGTTGAACGCCCCGCTGTCCATGACCTGCCCCTTCGACACGGTGACCACGGTGAAGCCGAGCGTGATAAGGGTGCTGCGTCGTCGCGCATCGCTTTCCCGCCGTTCGGGGTCGGCATGGTGCAGCTCGCTGTCGTACTCCGCGGCCAGCTTCGATTCGGGCCAGCACAGGTCGCATACGCAATGTTTCCGGTCGGCCATGGCGCGGAAGCTGGGCGGCACGTCGACGTGGTAGTTAAGTCGCGGTTCGGGTAATCCGTACCCGCCCAAGCCGTACGGCAGGCACAGCAGCATGGCCAGCGCAGACTCCATCGGCGAGGCCGATCGGTCCAACACGTAGCGCAAAGCCCGCAGCGCCTTCTTCCTCCCGCGAGCGTTCGAGGCGCCTTCGACGAACGTTCGCAGCTTGGCGACCGTCGTCAGCGGCGCGTCGCGACGCGGTGCCGGCCCCTTGTCTACCAGGACGTACGTTCCGCACAACTCGTATCCCAGCATTATGAGCCGTGCGAGCGACAGCCGGTTCGCCATCTGCAAGAAGCAGAACTCCGGCGTGCTCATCAAAAAGCCCTCGCCCGCGTCGACGAACGACCTCTCGGGGAGGACGGAGCAAAAGCTGCTGAGCACGGCAGGCGTTCTCGTCCGGACGTCGACGCTGCCCACCAGTGTGCACAGGGGCAGGGTGCATCCGGCAGGACGCCGATTTCCCTCGGAAAGGGTCGGTCGCTCGCTTGAAGCGAGCGCACGCCGCGCACGTCTTGTCGCCGCTTGCCGCGCATCGTAGCCGCGCAAGTAATTCGGCCCCACCGTTCTCCAGTAGTCGAGCGCCGATTCGTATCCAATGAGTATATCCATAAGGTCATCGTAACATAATCTGGCAGAGAATCACGGTTTAGGCGCAGCTGCATCGCGATTCCTGCATCTGTGTTGGCTGCCGAAAAACCTGAACTGGGGTTTCTTCTGGTGTCTAGGCGTCTGGTTGGAGGGAAGACGTTGATTTTGCGCCCAAACCGTAAATCTCTGCCAGAATGCGAAACCGCGGCCGAAAATCCGTGTGCAATCCGGTCTCGCGAACAATGGCGCTCCGGTTGGCGAGGGTGCTTCGGGCGAAACTCGGAAACGAGGCGGGCGCGTCGGCGAAACGACTCGCACCTTCGCAGTGGGCGCGCGGCGCCGTTGCCCGATGCTCGCTCGCTTCAGGCGCGCTCCTCCACGCCGTGCTGGATCATGCTCATCAGCAGCTCGGACATCTCGGCGGGGGATTGCGGCGTGCCCTTCTTCAGCCAGTGCGACAGCATGCCCAGAGCGCCCGATACGGCGAACAGGTACATGTACTCCAGATCGTCGGCGTCCACCGCCGCATCCTGGTCGGACATTTGCAGGTCCACCAGATGCGCCAGCTCCATGATCTGCCGCTGGAAGCCGCCCTCGCTTTCGTCCAGCAGCATGAGGAACACGTCGGCGTTCTCCTTGGCGTATTCCAGGATCTTCTCCACGTTGCGCGTGCGCGGCTCGCCGTCGGCCAGGAGGCGCGCCTTGAGATCTTCGAGCGCCTCGGCTTCGATGTACGCCAGCAGGTCGTATTGGTTGCGGAAATGGGCGTAGAACGTACTGCGGTTCACGTCGGCGGCGGCGCACAGCGCCTTCACGGATATTTTCGAGATGTGGTTCTCGCGCATGAGGTCGATGAGGGCGCTCGTGAGGGCGCGCTTCGTGTACTGCACGCGTCGATCGGTCTTTCCGGTTTCCATGGACGCCTCCTTCGGCTCGATCGTTCCAGTATAGGACATGCGGGACGCATCGGCGCCGGCCGGTAGCCGTTGCTTGTCGAAGCGCGCGGGGAGGGCCGGCGCGTTGCGCAGACGGCGATGCGCGAGGTCCGAACGCGCAGCCGTTTTGGAACGCCGGTATCGGGGGATTCGTCCGCCGCTTCGCCGCAGCCAAGCGCATCGAAGGACGACCGCATAAAAGTCGGCATGACCGATGTCATGAAATCCCACTTCGCAGGCGTATGCAACCGCCGGTTGCGTAAAATGATAACCAGACATGCTGGTGCAACGTGCCGGGCAACCGTAGGCTGGTAATCGAGAAGGAGCGGACGCCATGTCCCCAACGTCGAAGAAGGGATCGTTCATGAACGTCGAGATTGCCCAGCGCTTAGCAGCCATGCGACGCGAGCAAGGATACAGCCAGGAGGAGCTGGCCGAACGGCTCGGCCTGTCGCGGCAGGCGGTGTCGAAGTGGGAGCGCGCCGAGTCGTCGCCCGATACGGGAAACCTCATCGCGCTCGCGAAGCTGTACGGTGTGTCCCTCGACGACCTGCTGCGCATCGACGACGACGTGGTGGACGACGTGGCGTTCGAGGAAAAGGACAAGGACGCCACCGCCGAGGCGCAGGCGCAGGAGGCCGCCGTGCGCGCCAACGAGGCCGCCGTCCGCGCGGCGCAGGCGGCCGTGGCCGCGGCGCAGGCTCGCGCGACGGCCGAACAGGCGCACCAGGCCCCTCCGGCGCAGCCCCAACCGCAGCCCCAGCCCGTGCAGCAGCCCTACTACGGCGCGGCCCCCATGCCCCAGCAGCCTGCGCAACCCGCGCAGCCGCAAGCGCCTTACGCTCCGCAAGCCCCCCGAGCCCTACGACGCCCAGTTGCGCCGCCCGCGCGGCCCCTGGTCGACGTTCCCGTACCCCGTGCTTTGCGTGCTCGTGTTCCTCGGGGGCGGCTTCCTCTTCGGGTGGTGGCATCCCGGCTGGTTCGTCTTCCTGACCATCCCGCTGTACTATTGGATCGCCCACATCATCGAAAACGACCCGAACTATCGGGCGAACCGACGCTAGCGGAAGGGCCGTATCATGACGAAACTCACGACGGCGTCGTACGTCAAAATCACGCTCATCATCGCGCTCGGCTTGCTCATCCTGGGGTCCATCGGATTCGGCGGATGCTCGGCCATGCGCTTCGGAATGCGGGGAGGAACGGAAATGGGATCGGCGAACGTGGACGCGGCCAGCGTCAAGAACCTCAGCGTCAAGTGGGCCTCCGGCGCGGTGAACATCGACGTCGTGGACGAGGGCGACGCCATCGAGCTTGTCGAGACGGCGCCGCGCGGCATGACGAAGGCGCAGCAGATGCGCTGGTCCGTGAACGGCGACACGCTGTCCATCGACTACGGCACCTGGTTCTCGTGCTTCGCGCTGGGCCGCAAGGACCTGCAGGTGCGCATTCCGAAAAGCTACGCCCAGAACCTGGGCGCCGTCGAGATCGACGGCGCGTCGGGCGACTACGACGTGAACGGCCTGGGCTGCGAAACGCTCAAGCTCAAGCTGGCCTCGGGCGATGTGGACGGGCAGCACCTGCAAGCCGACGAGCTGCGCGTCGACGTGGCCAGCGGGCAGCTCGACGTCGAGGGCCGCTTCGCCGACCGCGTGGACGTGCGCACCGCGTCGGGCCAGACGCGCATCGTGTGCCGGGAGGCGTGTCCGAAAACAATCGACGCGGATATCGCCAGCGGCTCGGTGAGCGTGGCCGTTCCCGAGAGCAGCGGCTTCACCGCTCGCATCGAGAAAGCGTCTGGTCGGTTCAGCAGCTCCTTCTCACTTTCGCAGAACGGCAACGTGTACACGAGCGGCGACGGAAGCGCCAGCATCAACGCGCGCCTGGCCAGCGGCGAGTTCCGCATCGACGCCGACGACTAGGAAGCTCCTCCCTTGCCATCCTGAGCGAGCGAAGCGAGTCGAAGGATCCCGTGCGGCGATAGCCGTGAGACTTCCAGCTGACGTTGCGCGGGATCCTTCGACTCCGCACCTTCGGCGCTGCGTTCAGGATGACGACGGCATGCTTCGACTCGGTGTGTCGAAGCATGCCAAGCCCTCGCCCCTTTGCCGTCCGTTTTGCGCGAGCGGTGCTATAATACCATGAATTGCTGCATTGCGACAATGGGGGAGTTGCGGGCGAGGACGAGGGGCGGGGCGGCGCGTGTTCAACGTGCTCACGACAGCTATTCTTTGCCTGGGAGGACGGGAGCGGGCGCCCTCGCCGTCCTGTGCGTGCTCGAGTGCGCCCGCGTGCTGCGGTGGCGCGCGCTGGCCATGCCGGAGGAGTTCTTCGCCCGGGCATGGCCGATGTGCACGGTGACGCTGGCGACGGGCATGCTGTGCCTGCTGGTCGACCTGGGGCGCCCTGACCGCCTGCTCGGCCTGTTCGCCTCGCCTGCGCCGTCGGTCATGGCGGCGGGGTCGTTCGCGCTGGTCGCGGCGTTGGCCTGTGCGGCGGCGTTCTCGTTGGGCGCGCTGCTGGACACCGTGCGCCTGCCGCGTGCGGCGGTTCTGGCGCTTGCGGCGGCGGGCGCGCTGTCGGCGGCGGTGACCGCGACGTACACCGGCGTGCTGCTGGAAAGCCTCGCGTCGGTGCTGCTGTGGCGCACGCCGCTCGTGCCGGTGCTGTTCGTGCTGTCGTCGGCATCGTGCGGCATCGCGACGGCGTTCCTGGCAGCCTCGTTCGTGGAGACGCGGCACCCGCACCGCGGGCCGCTCGTGTGGCTCGCGCGGATTGACGGCGGTATCGTGGTCGTCGAGGCTGGCTGCCTGGCTGCGTTCGTGCTGCTCGCGTTCGCGGGCGAGGAGACGGCCGCGGCTGCTCGGGCGCTCGCGTTCGGCGAGCTGGCGCCCGTGTTCTGGGGCGTGCTCGCGGTGTGCGGGCTGGCCGTGCCGCTGGTGCTGGAGCGCTTCCTCACGCATGGGAACAGCCGCACGCAGCTTCTGTGGATAGCGGCGCTGCTGCTGGTGGGAGGGTTCGCGCTGCGCTGGTGCATCGTCGGCGCGGGCGCATACGATGTGACGCAGATGCCGGAAGCGCTGTACGGGCTTTCGACGTTCGGGCTTACGGGATAAGGAGCGAGTGCGATGGCGAGACGACGGGCAGGCGAGCGGTTCGTGAAGGACGCCCCCTACGACGTGCGCGACAAGGATGCCGAGATCAGGGCGGCCACGTCCTACGTGCCGCGCAAATCGTCGCGCAACGGCGCGGTCATCTTCAACATCGCGACGTTCATCGCCACCTGCGCCGCGGTGCTGGGCATCGCGTTTGCGGCGACGGGAGGCGTGGGAATCGAGGCGATCGTTGCCATGCTGCTGGCGGCGCTGCTGGTGCTGTCGTCCACACACATCGCGCTGAGCTGGGAGAAGGTGGTGGTGCTGCGGTTCGGCAAGCTGAACCGCGTCGTGGGGCCGGGTTTGTACTTCACCATCCCCGTCATCGAGCACGGCACCATCCGCGTGGACCAGCGCACCATCGCCACGCCCTTCTATGCCGAGAAGACGCTCACGGCCGACCTCGTGCCCGTCACGGTAGACGCCGTGCTGTTCTGGGTGGTGTGGGACGCCGAGAAGGCGTGCACCGAGGTGGAGGACTACTACGCGGCCGTGTCGTTCCTCGCCCAGACGGCGCTGCGCGAGGCGGTGGGCCGCTCCACGGTGGCCGAGGTGGCGCTGCGCCGCGACCAGCTGGACGCCGAGATCAAGGACGACATCGAGAAGGAGGCCGCCGGCTGGGGCGTGGACATCATCTCGGTGAAGGTGCGCGACATCGTGATCCCCGACGAGCTGCAGGAGGTCATGAGCCTGGAAGCGCAGGCCGACCGCGAGAAGAACGCGCGCATGACCGTGGCCGGCGTGGAAGCCGAGCTGGCCGAGATGCTGGCCGAGGCCGCGCGCGTCTACGGCGACCCGGAGGCGGCGCTCAAGCTGCGCACCATGCTCATGCAGTACGACACGGTGAAGAAATCCAAGGGCACCGGTGGTCACCGTGCCCACCGCGATGAGCGACGGCTTCACGGATAGTGCTATGATGAACGGCGACCGAACTACTGAGAGATAGGCTTCCATGAACCCGCTCGCCTCATTCGAACTCGACTACAACAGCGGCCTGCCGGTGTGGATCCAGGTGAAGAACCGCATCGCGTACCTCATCGGCTCAGGCGAGTACAAAGCGGGCGACCAGCTTCCCACGGTGCGCTCGCTGGCCGTCGACCTCGATATCAGCTACAACACCGTGAACCGCGCCTACATGGATTTGGAACGAGAGGGGTACATCTCCACGCGCAAGGGGAGGGGCACGTTCGTGGCCGAGCGCCACGCCGTGGGCGCCGCCCTCGCCGCCGACAACCCCGTCGAGCTGTTGGCGGACGACCTGATCCGCACCTGCGCCAACGCCGGCATGGCCGATGACGACATCCTGGCCCTGGTCCAAGCCCGGCTGGCCCAGAAAAGCCTGACGCGGGCGTAGGCGACCCGCGCGCCGAGCGGGCGCTGTCTCCCTCTCGGGCGCGAGCTTTCGCTTGCGGGCGAGGAAACTTGTGTCGCGGCGATTCGCGATGCCCGCGGTATGCGACCGGTGCGGTTTCGGCGTGCGGATCGGCGCGTCTCTGTCGCGCCTAGAGAGAGCGGGGAGGGCGTCCGCGAAGCGCCCTGCACGGCGTCAGCCGATTCGTCCCGCTGCCTCTCTTCGCATTGTCGATCCGCAAGGTGTCGCAACGCCCGTTTCTTCGCAATCCGAATGTTTCACGTGAAACATTCGTGCTGTATCCCTAGATAAACCAGAGATTCTTCCAACGTTTCCAACGCTGGTTATCCTCGAAGTAGGCATGTCCATTAGATTGATTGTCGCAATGCATTGTGATAATGTGACAGTCACAAGGATTTGGCCAATTCTTATCAGGAGCAACAGGGGGATATCCGATAAGAGTGCGCTTGGGGACGAGGGGTTCGAAGGCGCCGCATGCTTGGGCGCCTGCTCGACGGACCGTTTTCCCGACGCCATCCGCAAAGGGGATATCCTGACACGATCTTTGAGGAGGAAAGATGTCAGGAGCAATCAGCTCGCACGGCGGGCTCACGCGCAGAAGCTTCCTGAAAGCAACCGGCGCCGTCGCAGGCGCGGCTGCCGTGACGGGCGTCGCGACGCCGACGCTGCAGGCGTTGGCGGCCGATTACGAATCAGGTCAAAAAGAGAGCGAGCAGGAACGGATCTTCCGCGGAGTATGCCGTCCCAACTGTTTCGCGTTCTGCCACTTGAACGTGCATGTGAGAGACGGAAAAGTGGTCAAAACCTCGCGTGCTCCGTACAACGAGAAATGCTACGATCGCATTTGCCAGCGAGGACTTTCGCATGTGCATAGAATCTACGATCCGGCGCGCTTGCAGTATCCAATGCGACGCGTGGAGGGAACCGAACGTGGTGCAGGCGAGTGGGAACGTGTGAGTTGGGACGAAGCACTTGACGAGATCGCCGGGAAGATCAAGTCTATCCAGACCGAATTTGGCGAGAGCGCCGTGGCGTTCCTTACCGCTTCAGGCAATCAGTCGTGCGCGATCACGAGCGCGTACGGCCGACTTTCCTCTCTTATGAATGCTAGCAGCATCGGCGCTTGCCTCGATATGGGCAGTTATTACGGCATGCAGGCGGTTGCCGGCTTGTACATCAGCCCTTTGATGGGTCTGCAGATGTGGGAAGGCAATGAGCCGACCGATGCCAAGAACGCGAAGACCATAGTGGTGTGGGGCGCCAATATTACCGACGCGCAGGTTCAGAACTGGCACCTGGTCAAGGAGGCCATGCAGGGCGGCACCAAGCTGGTGGTTATCGATCCGGTGTACACGCAGATCGCCTCAAAAGCCGACAGGTGGATTCCCATTCGCCCCGGTAGCGACACGCTGCTGAAGTACGCTCTCATGAACGTGGTTTTGGAAAAGGACGCGCAGGATGTGGCGTATTTGCAACAGCATACCGTCGCACCGTTCTTGGTGCGCAGCGATACGGGCATGTTCGTGCGCAGAAGCGACACCGGCATCGCCCCGGTTCCCACCGGCGTGATGAATCCTACCACGGGCAAGGAGGTCATGGACGATCCGTACATGGTTCTCTCGAACGGCGAACTCGTTTCTGTCGACGAAACGTCTGCGCCCGACATCGAAGGATCGTACGAGCTCGACGGTGTGAAGTGTCGCACGGCGTATGCGCTGCTGAAAGAGGAGATCCTCGATCATTCGCCCGAGAAGGTTTCGGAGCTTACCGAAGTATCGGTCGATGACATTTACGAGCTGGCCGAAATCTGCATGGACACCCCGGTGTACCACTATGAAGGCTATGGTCCCCAGGCGTACAACAACGGCGGCCATACCACGATGGCGGGTCTTACCCTTTGCGCCCTGTTGGGCAATTTGGGCAAGCCGGGAGCTTCTTACGGTGCGTTCTGGGGCGTCCATATGGGGGTCAATCCCGCGTATGCTGCCCCTAACGGTCCCAGCACGGGTTTTGCCATTCCCAGCGTCGACCTGAAGAACGTGGTGGAAACCGGCAAGTTCGGCGGCAAGCCCGCGCAGATCAAAATGCTGTGGATGTATTCGGCCAATCCGCTGAACACCCACACCGACACGCATGCGTGGACCGATGTCATTATTCCGGCTATGGAATACGTCGTGGTGGCGGATTCGGCCATGACCGATTCCGCACGCTACGCCGACATGGTGCTTCCCATCGCCCAGTGGTTCGAACTGGAGGAGGTTGCGAATGCGGGTCAGTGCTCCTCGCTGCACTACAGCGAGAAGGCTATCGATCCGCTTTACGAGAGCAAGCCCGATCCGCAAATCGTGACGGAGCTTGCGCAGAAGCTGGGGCTCGGCGATTATTTCAAGCTTGACAACGGTGGAATCCTCGAAGAAATGTACGACACCGATATGTGCAAGGCCCTGGGTATGGACATGGGCAACCTGCGTGAAAAAAAGCAGATACGCTTCATTCCCGGAGATGCGGAGACGGATCCTCATATCGCGTATGCGGATGGGAAATTCGGCACGGCATCGGGTCGCTTCGAGTTCTATCGCGAGATGCCGATGCCTCGCGCGGCCACTACCAAGACGCCTACTCCTGAAGAGATCGATCGCGAGCGTATGGCTCGCTGGTTCCCGCCGCTCGAGGCGTGGCCGGAAAACGAGTTGTACAAAAAGTACCCGCTTGTTCTCATGAGCGAGCGTCCCCGATACCGCGTTCACTCCCAATGGTTCAGCACGCCGCTGTTGCGCGAGCTTGATCCCGAGCCGTACGTGAAGATCAACCCCGCCGATGCTGAGGCGCGCGGCATTTCCGACGGAGATTACGTCGAGTGCTACAACGATCGCGGCTTCGCTGTTGCCAAGGCGGTGTATTCGCAAGCTATTCGACCTGGCATGTTGGTGTATCCCAAGGGATGGCAGCTGTCGCAGCATAAGGCGGGCGGTTGGTCGGAGCTGAGCTCCACGGAGTTCGATGTGTTCGCGGTGAACAACAACTTCATGGACGTGCTTTGCGAGATTCGCGTGTGGAATGAAGGGGGTGCTCGATAATGGCCGAGCGGCTGGGTATGGTCATAGATATGAAAGGGTGCGTTGCCTGCGCTTCGTGTGCGGTGGCGTGCAAAGTGGAGAACAACTTGCCTGACGGTGTTTGGTGGAACCGCATCTTGACGGATGGCGGGGACAATCCCGATACTCCGGCGGGAGCATACCCGAATTTGACGATGGAGAATATCGCTGTTGCGTGCCAGCATTGCGAGAATCCTGCGTGCGTGAAGGTGTGCCCTGTTGGAGCAACGTACAAAGATCCTGAAACCGGTGCGGTTCGTCAGGACTACGATAAGTGCATCGGCTGCCGCATGTGCATGTCGGCATGTCCGTACACGGGCGTCCGCTCGTTCAACTGGGAAGAGCCGAAGCATGCGATCGGCCATGCTATGGGCGATGCCGACGTGGCGACGCATCAGAAGCACGTGGTGGAGAAGTGTACGATGTGCTGGCATCGGCTGGCGAAGGGTTTGCAGCCGGCTTGCGTGGAGGTATGTCCCGGACGGGTGCGCTTCTTCGGCGATTTCAACGATCCCGAATCAGAGGTGTCGCGCCTTCTTCGCGAACGCGCCCATAAGCAGCTTCTGCCCGAGCGCGGCACGAACCCCTCCGTCTACTACCTCGTTTAAGCAGAAAGGGAGAATGAAATGTCTGAGAACACTCAGGCGGCGCCTGCCGCCAAGGCTCCTGCTGCCAGATTCGGGGGCAAGGGGCTCAACATCGGCATCGTCGTGGCGGCCGTCGTCACGATCGCGGGGCTGGCCCTCTGGGGCGTGCAGCTGTCCGGCGGCCTCGTGCAGACCGGCATGCGCAATCTCGACTCGTGGGGCCTCTACATCACCATGTTCATGTTCCTGGTGGGGCTCTCGGCCGGCGGCCTGATCATCAGCTCGGTGCCGCGCGCGTTCGGCATGAAAGGGTTCGGCGGCATCTCGAAGATCGCCGTGTGGACGTCCATCTGCTGCACGGTGCTCGCCGTGGGCTTCGTGGTGATCGACCTCGGCCAACCGCTTCGCCTGTGGGAGCTGTTCGCGTACTCGAACCTGGGCAGCCCGCTCATGTGGGACATCGCGGTCATCTCGATCTACCTCATCCTGTCCGTCGTGTACCTGTGGGCGACGCTGCGCGCCGAGGCGGGCAAGGTGTCGGAGAAGGCCCTGCGCGTGATCTCGGTCGTCGCGCTGGTCACCGCCGTGCTCGTGCACTCGGTGACGGCTTGGATCTTCGGGCTGCAGCAGGCCCACGAGTTCTGGCACACCGCCCTGCTTGCGCCCTGGTTCGTGTCCTCGGCGCTGGTGTGCGGCGTGGCGCTGGTGCTCGTGGTGGTCATCGCGCTGCGCAAGGCCGGGTACCTCGAGCTCGATCAGGCCAACGTCGTCAAGCTCGTCAAGATGCTGGGCGCGTTCGTCGTCGTCGACCTGTACTTCTTCGGATGCGACCTGCTGACCGCCGGCTTCCCGGGCGGCTCGGGCTCCGAGATCGTCGCCATGCTGGTGTCCGGCCCGCTCGCCCCTGTTCTTCTGGGTCGAGATCGTCGGCTGCGCGCTGTGCGCCGCGGTGTGCTTCGCGCCGAAGCTGCGCACGAACCCGCTCATCGTGGTCGCCAGCCTGCTGGCCATCGCGGGCATCTTCTGCAAGCGCGTGCAGCTGCTGGTGGGCGGGTTCCAGATCCCGAACCTGGGACTACGCCGGTTCCATGACGCAGTACACGGTGACCGATTGGGCGTCGGGCATGACGGGCGCCTACCAGGGCATGGTCTACTGGCCGACGCCGATCGAGTTCGGCATCGTGCTGGGCGTGATCGGCCTGGGTGCCTTGCTCCTGCTGCTGGGTCTCAAGTACCTGCCGCTCAAGCCGGTCGACCAGGATCGCTGACAGGGACGCTTCGGAAGGAGCGCGGCTTCGCGCGCTCCTTCCTTGTCTGACGAGGTGAAGCCATGTTCAAGAAACTGCTCGTGACGCTTGTCGCCTTCCTGCTTGCGGGCGCGTGCGTGCTCGCGGCGGGTGCCGCGGCCGAGCCTGCGACGGGGGTGCGGCCGATCGAGGCCGATTCCCCCTGCCCGGCCGTCGGGTGCGCGTCGGGGTCGTGCCACGGCTTCGACGACGTGCCCGAGCCCGACGGCATCCACGAGATGACGTGCCCGGAGGCGTCGTGCGCCTCGACCGAGTGTCATGCGTGGGACACGCTGGCCACGCGCTATTACCAGGCGTCCGACGCGAGCCTGAACCTGTGGGTGCTTGCGCCCGTGGCCTTGGTCGTGGGTCTTGTGCTGATCGTGCGGAAGGTAGGGTGATGCCGTATGGATAGGAAGCTTCTCGCCGTCGATGCGGCGTGCTTGCTGGTTTACCTGGTCGCGGCGAGCCCGGCTCTCACGGGCGTCGGCGTCCACGAGTGGCTGGGCCTCGGCGTGCTGGTCGTCTTCTTCGCGCATGCCGCGATGCATGTCGACTGGGCCGTCGAGGCAGTTAGGTCCGCGTTCGCGCGGCCTTCGTGGGCGCGGACGGGGAACCTTGCGCTCGACCTTCTCATCGTCTCCGCGTTCATGACGGTGACGGTGTCGGGAATCATGGTGTCGGGCGCGTGCTGCCGGCGCTGGGCTGTACGCGGACGGCTACTACTTCTGGGATCCGCTGCACGCGATCGCGGCGAAGGCGCCGCTCGCGCTGCTGCTCGTGCACGTCGTGGCGCATTGGCGCTGGCTGGTCGGTTTCTTCAAGAACGGGAAAGGGGAACGTCATGGGAAATGAAGTTGCGGACGCGAGCGTCTGGCAAATTCGCGCCGCCGCCTGGGAGCTGGCGGCGCTGAGCCTGCGCTACCCGGGCGCGGAGCTGGCCGGGGCCGCGGCGGGCGGCGAGTGGGACGAGGCGGCGGGGGAGATCCTGGCCGCGCTGGGTCTGCCCGCGGAGGTCCCCGCGGCGG
>ENA-OQCU01000636-OQCU01000636.1-human-gut-metagenome-genome-assembly--contig:-NODE-636-length-15089-cov-4.065967_pt1 | contig 15089 bp, 13 predicted proteins | sample MGYA00242504_ERZ504590 | MGnify/ENA primary metagenome ERZ504590 (study PRJEB26092, sample SAMD00036318) | human gut metagenome | host: Homo sapiens | study: EMG produced TPA metagenomics assembly of... | reverse complement strand
TTTGAAGGAAGAGATACATTGATATTTCAAGTATATCATGAAGTAACAGCCGTCGTATCCAGGCAAAGAGCCTTTTCGGATTACAATATATTCCTGATCGGTTTCATGGGTGCAGGAAAAAAGCACTGTAGCAGGAGAATTAAAGGATAAGCTCGAGATGGACCGTGTCGAGATGGATCAGATGATTGTTGAGAATCGTGGCATGTCAATTTCAGAAATATTTGATGAGTTCGGTGAGGCATATTTCAGAAACTTAGAGAGCAACACACTTATAGAGCTTCAGAAGAGAAAGCAGACCATTGTTTCCTGCGGTGGTGGTGTTGTCATGAGAGAGGAAAACGCAGATCATATGAAGAAAAACGGCCGTGTAGTTCTTCTTACAGCAAAGCCTGAGACTATCTACGAGCGAGTAAAGGATAGTGACGAGCGCCCGATACTAAACGGCAACATGAATGTTGAGTATATCAGCGGCCTTATGGAAAAGCGAAAGGAGCGCTATGAGGCGGTGGCAGATGTAACAGTTGCTACAGATGGCAAGAATGTTACACAGATATGCGAGGAAATCATTGCAAAGCTTATCGCACTTGATAATGAGCAGGACAATAAACAGGCATAATACAGGAATAGCACAGCACTTATTAAGGCAGCAGCCGGTTATCAGACCGGCTGTTGCTTTTTGTTCAAATACTTCAGGGGCGTGTTGCTTGAAATAATTGCAAATATGATGTATAGTACTCTACAATCTAAGAGATACTGATTAAGTATGGCAGCATAACAAGGAGGTCATAATTATGTGTACAGCAGCAACTTATAAAACAAAGGATTTCTATTTTGGAAGAACACTCGATTACTGATTTTCATATGGAGATGAGATTGCGGTAACACCACGAAACTATGTGTTTGATTTCAGGCATGCGGGAAAGCTTGAAAACCATTATGCAATCATTGGAATGGCACATGTGGCAGGTGACTATCCTCTTTACTATGATGCTATAAATGAAAAGGGACTCGGTATGGCAGGACTGAATTTCGTGGGAAATGCAGCGTATGCGTCAGCAGACGAAAACAGCTCATGCGAGAATGGCACATGCGGCATTGCAAAGACAAAGGTGGCACAGTTTGAGTTTATACCGTGGATACTGTCACTATGCGCTACGGTAGCGGATGCAAAGGAAAAATTAAATCGTATTTTACTGGTAGATACACCATTTAGCAGTCAGCTTCCGGTTGCACAGCTTCACTGGATCATAGCTGACAAAAATGAGTGCATTGTGGTGGAGTCGATGGCAGACGGTATGCATGTTTACGACAATCCGGTAGGTGTGCTCACAAACAATCCGCCATTTCCATATCAGATGGCAGCACTCAATAATTATAGAGGCTTATCCACAAAGCAGCCTGAAAATACATTTGCACCGGGAGTAGAGCTTAGTGCATACAGCCGCGGAATGGGAGGCCTGGGACTGCCGGGTGATTTATCATCGCAGTCACGCTTTGTACGTGTGGCATTCACAAAGCAAAACTCCAAATCGGATGACAGTGAGAATGCAAGTGTGAGCCAGTTCTTCCACATATTAGGCTCTGTGGACCAGCAGAGAGGTCTGTGCGAGGTGACAGAGGGCAAATATGAGATTACACTCTATACCTCATGCTGCAACTGCGATAAGGGAATCTATTATTACACCACATATGACAATAGCCAGATCACAGCGGTAGACATGAACAGGGAGAATCTTGATGAGAAGCTGCTTATCAGATATCCTGTTATTACGGAGGGAAAGATTTGTTGGCAGAATTAGAGAATCTGTTTGCGCTGCAGGATAAAAATTACAGGGAATTTCATGCGAGGCTTATGCCCAATATTGAAAAAGAACGCATAATAGGAATAAGAGTCCCGGTGCTTAGAAAGTATGCAAAGGAGCTTGCTCATGGCAGCAGGCTCTTTTTGTCGGTTCAAAAAGAGAAACGGGTCTGTAATACAGTGAAGGAAAATGACTGTGACAATGTGGAAAAGTTTCTAAACACTCTGCCACATTACTACTATGAGGAAAATAACCTGCATATGTTTCTGATTATGCAGATGAGGGATTATGATACAGCATTGGATTATCTGGAAGCATTTCTGCCATACATAGACAACTGGGCGACCTGCGACAGTGGTGTGCCGGCTGTGTTCAAAAAGCATAAAAAGGAGCTTCTTTTGCATGTATATGAGTGGCTGGATTCGGATAAGCCATACACTGTCAGGTATGGCATTGGCACTTTGATGCGCCTGTATCTCGATGAGGATTTTGATATAAAATATGCTTTAGATGTGGCAAAAATCCGTTCCGAGGAGTATTATGTAAACATGATGAAGGCGTGGTATATCGCTACGGCACTTGCAAAGCAGTATGATGCAGTGCTGCCGATACTGCAGGAAAGGCTTATGGATAGCTGGAGTCACAACAAGGCGATACAAAAAGCGCGTGAGAGCTATCGCATCACGCCACAGCAGAAGGAGTATCTAAGCTCATTAAAGGTTTAATGAAAAGAGACAAAAATTTATGAAAATAAAAAGCTTATTTGAATCAAAATTTATAAAGGTGTTTGACCTTCAGTACCGGGAGGGAAGGCATTATTATAATGCCACAAGGAGAGATGAAGAGGACCTTGTGGCCGCTAAATCCACAGATGAGTTTAAGAAAATGCTTCCGGATGCGGTGAGCTGCGTGGTGATATGGAATCCGTCAGATGATGACGAGAAATCATGTCATGAGCCATGTCTGTTAATGAACCGCGAGTTCCGATATCCGACAGGTCAGTACCTGCTCAGCGTACCGGCAGGGCTTATTGATCCGGAGGATTGCACCGGGGATAATGATAATACAGCGCCACTTATAAAAACTGCCATGCGTGAGCTTCATGAGGAGACCGGCCTTAAAGTGACAGAAAAAGACACGGTTTCTGTAATCAATCCATGTCTTTTCAGCACACCTGGCATGACAGATGAAAGTAACGCCCTTGTAAAGATTGTACTTAACCGCGATAGCCTTAATGGAATGTCGCAGGATGGCGCAGTGGGCGGCGAGCTCTTTGACGGATTCGACCTTCTGACTAAGGCGCAGGCGAAGAAGATACTTGAGGATGGAGTGGACGAGCACGGCATATACTATTCTGTGTATACATGGGCGGCACTCACGTATTTCGTAGCAGACTTGTGGAGGTAGATAGAGAATGTAGCGTGGTTAGCCAGGAAGGCGGCCATATGCTCTCGTAGAGCGACTAGCGAAGCTGTTTAGAGTCTGTAGAATTATGCCCTGGTAACCAGAAATGCACCGGCATGGACGCCGGGGCAAGGCGTTATGCGCCACGGACGGCGCATAAAAGCCGGTTTCGTCGAGCATAGAAAAACTATGAGCATAATTCGTACAGCCTCTTAACAGCGTAGCGTTAGCTCCTAGAGAGCATATGACCGCATGCCGGGCTAACCATGCGGTCGCATGCTTGCCATACAATGGCATTTAAAATACGGAGGAATAACATGAACGATAAAAAAATACTCGCTGCGCCCATATCTGCTTGCATACAAATGGCACTATGCGATAGGCATTTTTGTGCTTCTTGCAGTGGACCTTGCAAATCTGTACATTCCGCAGTTTATTGGGGAGATAATCGACGGAATCACTGCAGGAAAGCTTGATATGGCGGGCGTGGGCGGCATTATATTTAAGATATTGATAACAGGTCTGATAATCATGGCGGGGCGCTTTGGATGGAGATATTTCATCATAGGAGCATCAAGAGGAATAGAATACAGACTGCGCGATGATATGTTTTCGCATATGGAGACACTCTCGGCGCGCTATTACAACAGGCATAAGACTGGAGATCTTATGGCATATTTCACTAACGATTTACAGGCTGTCAGGATGGGAACCGGGATGGCTGTCATCACCGTGTTTGACGCGGTAATCATGACGGTGATGGTGCTTGTCAAAATGGTAGTATACGTGGATTTTAAGCTGACATTATTTGCTTTTATTCCACTTATTTTCATTGCAATCGGCTGCTATTTTTATGGAATAGAGTCAAAGAAACGTCAGGTGAAAAGGCAGGATGCTTTCTCATATCTGTCTGACAAGGTGCAGGAGAGCATTGCCGGTATCCGCGTGGTCAAGGCATTTGCGCAGGAGGAAGAGGACTTTAAGCAGTTTGAAAAGGCTTGCGAGAACAGCAGGGAGAAAAATCTTGCTGTGGTAAAGCTTCGCGCTGTCTTTGGCCCGACGCTGGATGCCGTAATCGGAATAAGCGTGATAGTGACACTCCTTGCAGGTGGCAGGATGGTGCTTGACGGACAGGTTTCGATAGGTCAGTTCGTGGCATTCAACTCATACATCGATATGCTTGTGTGGCCTATGATTGCGGCAGGCGACTGTATCAACACATTTTCCCAGGCGGCTGCGGCATGGGGCAGAATCCGGACTATTTTCGAGGAAAAACCTGATATTGTCGATATGGTGCCACCGGAAAATGTAATAGAAAATGATGGCATGGCAGGCAGAAATACAGATAATTTAGCTGAGGGAATTTATGATAAAATACAAATACATGGTGATATACAGCTTAGCCACCTCAGCTTCACATACCCTGACGGCTCCAAGCCGGTGCTTTCAGACGTGAGTATACATGTGAAGCAGGGCGAGATGCTTGGTATCTTAGGACGTACCGGAAGCGGAAAATCATCACTTGCCGACCTTTTGCTTAGAGTCTATGATTGTGAAAACGGCATGATACTTTTGGATGGCCGCCCGATAACAGACTATCCGCTGGCGGTTTTACACCGTGATATCTCATATGTGCCACAGGAGAATTTCCTGTTTTCCGACACACTCGAGGAGAATATAGCATTTGGTCTTGAGGACAGGATTGCCGACAACCCGGCAATTCTTGATGCGGTAAAACAGGCTGCAAAGGATGCGTGTATACACGATAATATCATGGGCTTTCCGGATGAGTACAAGACCATGGTTGGAGAGCGCGGAGTGACACTTTCGGGAGGCCAGAAGCAGCGAAGCTCGATAGCCAGAGCACTTTTAAAGGATTCTGCAATCCTTATACTGGATGATTCACTTTCTGCTGTCGATACCGATACAGAGGAGCAGATACTTGAAAACCTCATGGAAACCAGACAGGGCAAGACAACCATAGTGATTGCCCACAGGATTTCCACACTGCAGAAGGCTGACCATGTGGCAGTGCTTTCTGACGGAAAACTGACAGAGTATGGCACTCCTGAAGAGCTGCTTGAGCTTGGCGGTTTTTACGCTGATATCAGCCATAAGCAGCAACTTGAGAGTGAGCTTGGCAGTTAAAGTGCTTGAAAAGAGTTGCTATGCAGATTTGACGATGAATAGTTACGAAATAACAGAGAAGATTATAGTATGAATTCGAGTGAAAATATAAATAAAAACGAAATGAATAAAAAAAGCTCCACAATGCGCCTCATAGCCTACATGAAGCCGTATGCCCACTGGGTGATTTTTGCCCTTCTGCTGGTGCTGGGACTGACAGCCTTTGACCTTTACAGGCCGATGCTGGTGGGAGATGCAATTGATACTTTTGGAGCAAATGGGGATTATGATGTAATAATTGCCACAGCTATCAAATATGCGGTTGTACTTGCCTTAAGCTTTGCATTCAACATCGCTCAGACCTGGATACTGCAGAAAACAGGCCAGAATATCATTCTTCAGATGAGAAAAGACCTCTACAGACATATCCAGTCTCTTGGCAGCAGGTATTTTGATATCACGCCGGTTGGAAAGCTTGTAACCCGTGTGACAAATGATGTTGAGGCTCTCAATGAGATGTATTCGGGCATTCTCGTACAGCTTTTCAGAAATATTGTAAAAATAGTGGGACTTGCAGGCGTTATGCTCGTGCTTGATGTTAGGCTTGCTGCAATATCATTTGTGCTGATGCCGCTTGTAATTGGGCTTACGGTGCTGTGCCAGAAAATTGCCAGAAATATTTACAGGCTTTACCGTACGCGCCTGACGGACATCAATACATTTTTGTCCGAGCATCTTTCGGGGATGAAAATTATACAGATATTTGGCAGGCAGGAGCGCAAGTTTGAGGAATTTCATGATAAAAATACAAAGCTCTACAAGGCTTTTTACAGGGAGATGCTCATGTATGCGGTATTCCGTCCGCTTATCTATATTCTGAGCATTTTGTCACTGATGATAGTGCTGTGGTTCGGAAGCAGAAATGTGTTTGATGAGATTATTTCGGTTGGCACTTTGTATATTTTCTCGAATTACATCAGGTCATTTTTCGACCCGATACAGGAACTTGCAGAGCAGTTTTCGACACTGCAGTCATCAATTGCATCAGCAGAGAAGATATTTACGGTTATGGATGAGGATGAATTTATTCCTGAGGTCGAAAATCCTAAGCAGCCGGATAAAATCACCGGAAAAATTGAATTTGACCATGTCTGGTTTGCCTACGACGGCGAAAACTATGTGCTTAAGGATGTCTCATTTGTCATTAATCCGGGTGAGAAGGTGGCCTTTGTCGGCGCAACCGGAGCAGGAAAATCATCTATTTTAAATCTTATAGGCAGGTATTATGATATACAAAAGGGACATATCTACATTGATGGCATCGATATCAGACAGCTTAGCAAAAAGCAGCTTCGCAGTGCAATCGGTCAGATGCAGCAGGATGTGTTTATATTCGAGGGGGATGTGGCGTATAATATCCGCCTGAATGATGACGATATTACGGATGCGCAGGTGAAGGCGGCAGCAGAATATGTAAATGCCTCACACTTTATCGAAAAGCTCCCACAGGGCTATCACGAGCCGGTTACGGAGCGTGGTGCGACCTTCTCGGCAGGAGAGCGTCAGCTATTGTCATTTGCAAGGACACTCGCCCACAATCCGAGCATACTGGTCATGGACGAGGCAACCGCCAACATAGATACAGAGACAGAAATTCTCATACAGGAGGCGCTCGAAAAGCTCATGGATGGCAGGACAACAATCATGGTTGCGCACCGTCTGTCCACTATCCAACATGCCGATTGCATCATGGTAATGCACAAGGGACGTATATGTGAGCGCGGTACGCACAGGGAGCTTCTGGAACAGGATGGCATATACAGGAAGCTGTATGAGCTGCAGATATCGTAGGGATAATTAGCATAAGCTGCAGATATCATATGGGTAATTTATAATATGATATGAGGGTCAAAAGGTATTTTGCCCTTAATGAAAGGTGACTTGGGATGGTATGGAAAATAAACAATAACTGTCAGATCTTTTTAGAAAAAACGGATTCCATCGCAGGCCGGCAGAAGGAGATAATTCCACATGTGTCTGCCTATTATGTGGATAAATACACAACTATTTCAGAAAAAGGTGTAAAAACAGGCAGCAACAGGTTTGTGTGGTACAGCAAATCAGGAGCTTTTTGGCGGGATACATGCTCTTCAAATATCTGGGGATATCATCGGATGAACAGCTTGTCAGAAATGAGCATGGTAAGCCGGAAATAGCAGCAGGATATAAGAATGAGAGCGCAGCTTTTTTTAATCTGGCACACAGCGGTCCATATGTGGTGCTTGTAATATCAGACAGACCTGTTGGCGTGGACATAGAGCATACAACGCGCATGAGCTACAAAGTGGCAAAGCGTATAATGCGAAAGGAGCAGCTTGACAGACTCGAAGGCTTTGAGAATGAATCTGAAGCATTTCAGATTGAGCTTACAAAATACTGGACACAGTATGAGGCGATAATGAAGCTCGTCGGTACAGGCTTTTCAGGGGAGCTGGATGATGAGACTATGGAGGCTTATGAAAAAAGGGTAGTGTTTCGTAAGCTTGAGGATTATGTAATTGCGGTGGTGATAAAGTAGAGATTGAAAAAATTTCTTGGTTATTGTAATATATAAGCGTGGATTGCGTCTATATAAGTGAAGGAAGCCATGAAGCTATCTATGGAAGCATAATGATGAAGTTGTATATTTTAAGGGGGGATTTGCCATGAAGAAGATTCAATTATTTTTAAAGTACTTAGTTTTAATGCTTTTTTTTAATAGTATGGATTATTATAATGTTTTTCACCGATTATATGAATTCACAGTCGTTTAAGCTATATTGCATGTTTGTAGTGGGGTGTGGATGTGCATACTCAATCTGGCAGAAAACCTATGTACCGGATGCAAGGTCATATATTGCAGAAAAAGCATTAGCATTAAATACTTATAGTAGCTGCTTTCATCAGATTATTATGTTTTTAATAAAAAAAGGTCAAAATACGTAATCAAGACTTTTCTGTTGCGTTATTTTTTTTGGTTGTTTTTTTATCCACATATTGTTAGTAATATAATCAAAGCAGTTTTTCTATAGCAACCTGTGCGGTCGTTGGCACATTAATTACAGATATGACTATATGCTCTGTAAATATGTGAGGCATAATAAGATGTCGTCCGGCGATAAGGGCGTGCAGGGTCTTCAATACCTTAATTATTTTTCATATTCCCTGAAATTCTTGCTTTTAAATATTTCATTATTTTATTTAAAGCAGGATAAGAGGGCTTTTACCACACAGATATTTCCTGCTTTAGTGTTTTCAAATGAAGGAGGATTTTATATGAGTGGTAACAGAGAGTACAAAAGTGATGTTTTCAGTATGCTGATGCAGGATAAGGAAAGAGCCTTACAGCTGTATAACGCAATGAATGGGTCTAGCTATGACAATCCGGAGGATGTTGAGATAGTGATTCACGATGGCGGCATTTCACTTTCGGTCAGAAATGATGCATCGTTTATCGTGGATGCGAGATTGAGCATATATGAGCATCAGTCCACAGTTTGTCCGAATATGCCGGTGAGAAGTCTTATTTATTTTAGTGTGATATTGTCAGATATGCTCAGCGACAAGAAAAAAGGAACAAAAAAGGGCAAGAACATCTATGGCAGAAGACTGGTAAAGATACCGACACCACATTTCGTTGTGTTTTACAATGGTGAGGAGGAACAGCCGGAGGTTCAGGAGCTTAAGCTGTCCGATGCGTTTGAGAAGCCGACCGACGAGCCGAATCTTGAGCTTAAATGTAAGGTGTACAATATAAACGACGGAAAGAACAAGGCTATTATGGAGTCCTGTGGCTGGCTGAATGATTACATGACATTTGTAAATAAGGTCAGAGAGTATCATGCAGACGGGGCATTTGATGATCTTGCTATAGATATTGAGAAGGCTATAGACTATTGTATTGACAATGATATTCTGAAGGAGTTTCTAAAGACTTACAGAAGTGAGGTGACGAAGAGTATGCAGTTAAATTACGAATTTGACAGGCAGCTTGAGCTTGAAAGAGCTGATGCTATCGAGGAAGGCTTAGAACAAGGAATAAAGCAAGGCTTAGAACAGGGATTAGAACAAGGAATAGAACAGGGATTAGAACAAGGAATAGAACAGGGATTAGAACAAGGAATAGAATTGATTAATCAGCTAAATCAGATTTATTGTCCGAAGGCAAATATGATGAATTGCAGAAAGCTTCAAAGGATAAGGAGTATCAAAAAAAGGCTTCTTGCAGAGTATGGACTTCTCAATGAGAAGCAAGGTGAATAAATAGAGACAAAAGAAACTTGAAAAATGGTTAAAGATAGTAATAAGTAGCGGTAGCACTTTGCGGATTAGTGGTCTGTGCGGTTGCCATACCATGGATAGGGCATGTGCTTATTGCGTCTGATCCTCAGATTTCTGATATGTATATACCATGGCTTGTTCTGTTTATCATCAGTGCAATTCCGTGCTATGTTATATTGTATCTGGGCTGGAGGGTAGCTGTAAATATCGGAAAAGACAGGTCGTTTTCCATTAGAGAATGCAAGACATATAAAGCTGGCATCGAAAATAATTCTGTTTGATGCATTGTATTTTTTTGTTGTGAATGTCTGCATGTGGAGGATATATGTGAATCATCCGGGGGTGATACTGGCTCTTGTGTTCATAGTGTTTGCCTGTGTTGTGGTATCGGTCGTGGCGGCGGTTTTGTCACATCTTGTGGTAAAGGCCGCAGATCTGCAGGAGCAGAGTGATTTGACAATATAGCGTGTGCGCTACAGTTTTATTTGAGCGGGAGAGATACATGGAAGGCGAGATTATTTTTAACATAGACGTAATGCTTGCAAAGAGAAAGATGAGTGTTACGGAGCTGTCGCAGCGTGTGGGAATCACCATGGCAAATATATCAATTTTAAAAAACGGCAAGGCAAAGGCAATCAAGGTATCCACGCTTGCAAAGCTATGTGAAGCACTTGACTGTCAGCCGGGAGATTTGCTGGAATATAGAGATTGCTCTTGCGATAATGGAGAAAATATAGTATCATAAGTGATTGGCGTGCGCCACCTTGGGCGTACAAACAGCAACGTATTATGGGAGGCAATTGACAGATGAATAATTATGATGTGATAATCATTGGAGCGGGACCGGGAGGTATCTTCGGAGCATATGAGCTTATCGAGAAGAATCCTGACTGCAAAATAGCGGTTTTTGAGGCAGGACATGAGCTTGCTAAGAGAAAATGTCCTATCGACGGAAAGAAAATAAAGAACTGTATTTCCTGCAAGAGCTGTTCTATTATGAGCGGTTTTGGCGGAGCAGGTGCTTTTTCAGACGGAAAATATAATATTACAAATGATTTTGGCGGTACCTTGTACGAGCATATCGGCAAGCAGCCGGCCATTGATCTGATGGAATATGTTGACGAGATTAATATGAAGTACGGCGGTGAGGGCACAAAGCTTTATTCTACAGCCGGCACAAAGCTCAAAAAGGTCTGCATGCAGAATAAGCTCAAGCTTTTGGATGCATCGGTCAGACATCTCGGAACTGACATAAACTATGTTGTTCTGGAAAATATGTATGCACATCTGAAGGACAAGGTGGATTTTTATTTCGATACACCTGTTGAGTCGGTAGAGGTACTGTATGATGAGAATAAGGCAGGTGCTGATGCTTGCAGTTTACAAGAGGCTCACACAGACAATGTATCCGGATATGCAGTAAAAACAGCGGATAGCACATATGAGAGCAGATACTGTATCATCTCAGTTGGAAGAAGCGGAAGCAAGTGGATGGAGAAGGTCTGCAATGACCTTGATATCCCAACCAAGTCAAACCGTGTGGATATCGGTGTGCGTGTTGAGCTTCCGGCCCTGATTTTCTCACATCTGACAGATGAGCTGTATGAGAGCAAGATTGTATACAGAACGCAGCTTTTTGAGGATAATGTGCGTACCTTCTGCATGAATCCGCATGGCATCGTGGTAAATGAAAATACAAACGGCATAGTAACAGTAAACGGACACAGCTACGAGGGAGCAGACAAGCAGACTGAAAACACGAACTTTGCTCTCCTTGTCGCGAAGCATTTTTCAGAGCCATTCAAGGATAGCAACGGATATGGTGAGAGCATCGCGCGCCTTTCAAATATGCTTGGTGGCGGTGTAATTGTACAGCGTTTTGGTGATCTTGTGAGAGGGCGTCGAAGCAATGAGAAGCGTATTGAGGAAGGACTCGTTACGCCTACACTTTCAGCTACACCGGGAGACTTAAGCCTGGTGCTTCCAAAGAGAATCCTGGACGGAATCATTGAGATGATTTACGCGCTTGACAAGATAGCACCGGGAACTGCAAATGACGATACCTTGCTTTACGGCGTAGAGGTCAAGTTCTACAACATGGAGGTAGAACTTAACGATAAGCTTGAGAGCAAATATAAGGGACTTTACATCATCGGAGACGGAAGCGGTGTGACACATTCACTTTCACATGCGTCGGCAAGCGGTGTGTATGTTGCTCGTGAGATTGAGGCAGGGGCTGTAATCACTCAATAATTAACACTATGGCGCATAGCTTGACAGCGTGGTGTCAAGCTTGCGTGTGAACAGTAACTAAAGATGTGCTATATATAAGCAATGATTGAGAATGTATAGATTTAAAATGATATGTTAGAACATAATATTTCTATAATTGGGAAATATTATCATTATGAACTATTGAAATGCTACATTAGTTAGATTAAACTAACTGTGTAGCATTTTTCTTTATTTATAAATATATGCATATGTGGCAGGCTTTCACATATGTATTTTTATGATTAAAGGGTCAAAAGGTATCATCGATGCATGTTTGCATTCAATTCTACAATCATGACATAGAGAAACTGTATTGTAGGATAAAATTGAATCAGAAAAACATAAGGAGGTTCATAATGAATTATTTAGAAATCGAAAAGGTAGTGGGCAGAGAAATACTTGATTCCAGAGGAAATCCTACAGTTGAGGCAGAGGTTTATCTGGTTGACGGAACTGTTGCAAGAGGCACAGCACCATCAGGAGCTTCAACAGGAGAGTTCGAGGCACTTGAGCTTCGTGACGGAGACAAGAGCAGATATCTGGGCAAGGGTGTTACCGGGGCAGTAGAAAATATAAATACTGTAATCAACGACATATTGACAGGTATGGACGCAAGTGATATCTATGCAATAGATGCGGCTATGATAGAGGCAGATGGCACAAAGGACAAGTCTAAGCTTGGAGCTAATGCCATTCTTGCTGTATCAATTGCGTGTGCGAGGGCGGCAGCTGTATCACTTGATATTCCTCTCTATAGATTTTTAGGTGGTATCTCGGGAAACAGACTTCCTGTACCTATGATGAACATTGTAAACGGTGGATGTCATGCACTCTCATCAGGACTTGACGTGCAGGAGTTTATGATTATGCCGGTAGGTGCGCCTTCCTTCAAGGAATGTCTCAGATGGTGTGCGGAGGTATTTCATGCACTTGCAGCCATATTAAAGGAGCGCGGTCTTGCCACGTCAGTCGGTGACGAGGGTGGATTTGCACCGGCACTCAAATCTGACGAGGAGGCTATCGAGACAATTCTTGAAGCTGTAAAGAAGGCAGGCTATGAGCCGGGCAAGGATTTCAAGATTGCCATGGATGCCGCATCATCAGAGTGGAAGAGTGAAAAGGGCAATGGCTTTTACAAGCTGCCAAAGGCCGGCACAGAGTATACTTCAGAGGAGCTTATAGAGCACTGGGCAAAGCTTTGTGACAAATATCCTATTATATCAATCGAGGATGGTCTTGATGAGGAGGACTGGGAAGGCTGGCAGAAGCTTACTGCGCGTCTGGGCGATAGGGTACAACTTGTGGGAGATGACCTGTTCGTAACAAACACTGAGAGACTTGCAAAGGGAATAAGCCTTGGAGCAGGAAATGCAATCCTGATTAAATTAAACCAGATCGGTTCAGTATCAGAGACTCTTGAGGCTATCAAGATGGCACACAAGGCAGGCTATACAGCAATCAGCTCACACCGCTCAGGTGAGACCGCCGACACAACAATTGCAGACCTTGCGGTGGCACTCAACACATGCCAGATAAAGACAGGTGCACCTTCGCGTTCAGAGCGTGTTGCAAAGTATAACCAGCTTTTAAGAATTGAAGAGGAACTGGGAAAGAGCGCAGTTTATCCGGGAATTAAAGCGTTTAATGTGCAGCAGTAGTTTAAAATAAAACTCTATGACTGCATTAAGTCAATATCCATTGGAGTGTCTTTAGGAGAAAATAAGATAAGTATAGTCGCAGATATCATAATATGGTATCTGCGATTTTTTGTTTTTTTCAGTAATTCTAAATGTCGTCGAAAAATCTCATTTTAGCACATCAATTGTAGTCCTTAATTGTAGCCCTTAATTTTAGCAATTAAAATAGATTTATCGTAACACGATAAAAAATATTGCAAAACCAAAAACTGTGTAGTACAATTAGCTTGCCGGTAAGTGAATAATATGAGAAAATAACTACATAGATAGTAAGGAGGTAGCTATGGACAATAATAATATCGGGGGCATGAATCCACAACAGTTTTCACAGAACACGCCACAGACTTCACAGCCACATATGGGAATGTCAGGTATCGAACTGCAGAATATGCAGCAGGAAGCGGAGCAAAGACGGCGTGAGAAAAAGCAGGAGAAACGCGGATTTCTTTGGCAGGCTATGTATACCTACGATAATATATGCGCTGCTGTACACCATTTTCCTGTACGAGAATACAGGTGGAATACTGGTTACGTTGTTTGCAATCGTCACAGGAGTATACAGCCTGTATTGTATGCAGATACTTCATATAGAGGCAAAGCCACTCACTATATGGTACAGTGTGATGATGATACTCACAGGCCTATCATCAGGCTTGACCGGTAATAAAATTATACAAGGATTTAATTTTTGCTGGATACTTGTGTTTCTTGTTAAGGCTTGCAAGTCAAGAATGCCCTTCGAATGTGGATATGGCCCGTTTTAAAGCGGAATACCTGCAACATCATTATGACAATGCCCATATTCCATTGCGCTCGCGTTTAATTGCCAATCTGACAAGTATGCAAAAAGCTGGGTATGGCAGCGCCATGGCTCTATAATGCAATAATCTCAAATGTATTTACGTCTTCACTCATTAAACGGATATTGAAGTTTGCTCCTCAAACGCTCTATTCCGAAGCTTTATAAAATGACTTTGCGGAGCTGGATGATAAAGCATCCGGATAATAAAAACCCATGATAAGGGTAAAGTGTATCTGTTTGCAGATGAATTTACCAATTACACGGATGTGGGGATTGGCATAAAGATTCATAAAACTGCTGCGTACTTTAGGATATGAGGTGATTATCCCTAAGCATGTGGAGAGTGGACGTACAGAGTTGTCTAAAGGCTTCTTGAAAAGGCTAAAGGCATAGCTGAGAAAAATATAGTTTTACTTAAAGAGATTATTTCTGAAGAAACTCCTTTAATAGGTATAGAACCTTCATGTATATTGGCTTTTCGGGATGAATATCCGGATTTAGTCAATGAAAATACCCGGGAAGATGCCCGTAGGCTGGCTGCTAATTGTTTATTGTATGATGAATTCATTGTGAAAGAAATCCATAAGGGAAATATAACACAAGAACAATTTACAGATTTTCCTTTACACATAAAATTGCATGGACATTGTCATCAGAAATCAC
>ENA-OQCU01000635-OQCU01000635.1-human-gut-metagenome-genome-assembly--contig:-NODE-635-length-15093-cov-4.262528_pt1 | contig 15093 bp, 12 predicted proteins | sample MGYA00242504_ERZ504590 | MGnify/ENA primary metagenome ERZ504590 (study PRJEB26092, sample SAMD00036318) | human gut metagenome | host: Homo sapiens | study: EMG produced TPA metagenomics assembly of... | reverse complement strand
AATCATAGACAGCATCGTATGGATGAATCGAAATACCAAGACCGGCAAGATACTGTTTTACTTCATCATTTAAAGTTGCTTCCTGAATAAACAGATGGCCTTCGGTTTCGGTCAGAATGAGGTAGAGAGGACAACCGGATTGCACGGAATATCGTTTCCGCGGATGTTCATGCATCCAGGCGATATCGTCGAGTGCGGTCAGGATATGCACCTCGGCACCGTTCTCTTTCATCTTTTTCGCGGACTTTTTGCAAGACGGTCAGCAGCGGACTCGCCGGTATATTTGGAATCAAGAATCCAGACCGGTTCTGCAGAAAGTGCTGGGCGGTCGGACCAGATTTCACCGATCAGGTCACTTCGATAGGAGAGAAAACGCTCCGGAAGTGTCTTTTCCAGTGTCTCACCGAGCATCTCATTGACAACACGGCCGTCGAAGCCGATGGTCATGCCTTCTTTTGTATTTGCCTGCAGGTATTCCTCTACGGTCGGAACACCTTCCTGGCCCATTTTCATTAAAGTAACGCCGGTTCCGGCAAGCTCTTTGGCTGCCTGTACGAAGTAGCGGCCGTCGGTCCAGAGGCACGCTTCATCCTGGGTAATAACGGCGGTTCCGGCAGAACCGGTAAAGCCTGTGATATACGTTCTTGCTTTAAAGTAAGTTCCTACATATTCAGATTCATGGTAATCGGCGGTCGGAACCAGATAAGCGTCCACGCCGTAGGCTCTCATTTTTTCGCGGAGAGCAGCTAATCTTTCTGGTATCATAATTTTTTCCTCATCTTTCTTTTCGAAAAATACTGCCGGCATTTTTTTCAGGATGCCGACATTTTTATTCTATCACATTTTCCAGATCTGTCAAAGTGATGATTGAGAATTTGTCTCACTGTTTCCGAAATTTTCTAAAATCGTTTCGCATTTGGAGATTTTTCCTATTTTTCAAGAGCTTTTTTGTACCATTTTGGTTAAAAAAGCAGTAAGATAAAAATAAAGTGAAAAGCGTGGTGAAACTACGCGAAAAAGCAGAAACTATGAAGAAAGGGGGACATACTGTAATGCATACAATATGTCTGAAAGACAACTGGACATTAACTGTCCTCGGAAAAAATGTTTACGATATTCCGGAAACTCCAATTGAAACGAAGGTACCGTCTACCGTTTACGGCACCCTTCTGGAGAAAGGCCTGATCCCGGATCCGTTTTATCGTGACAATGAGCTCGATGCACTGAAATTGATGGAGAACGATTTCGCATACGAGACAACGATCGTGATCAGTGAGGAAGACAGAAAAGCGGACCGTCTGTTTTTACACTTCGACGGAATTGATACCATCGCAGATGTTTATCTGAACGGAGAGAAAATCGGCTCCGCAGACAACATGAACCGTGTCTGGGAGTATGATATTACCGATCTTGTTGCAGGTGATGCAGCCGATACCGTATATCAGGTAAAAGTGGTTCTGCATTCCCCGACAAAATTCATCGCAGAAGAAGAAGCAAAATGCCCGGTTGGAGCAGCATCCGATGCAATGCCGGGATTCCCGCATATTCGTAAAGCAGCCTGCATGTACGGCTGGGACTGGGGTCCGCGTCTTCCAGATGCAGGACTGTTCCGTGAGGCTTCTGTTCTCGCAGTAAAAACTGCCCGTCTGGCACAGGTATTTGTAGGACAGGAGCATCATGTAACTGGAAAAACCGTTCATGGAAATGTGGTTGACTTCGTCCGCCTGACCGCAGATGCTGAAATCGAGTGGATGCCGGGTGTAACCGACGGTAAAGTAAAGATCGTAATGACCGTTACTTCCCCGGATGGAAAAACCGTTCTGACCGCAGAAAGCGGCACAATGGATCCGCTGACCAATTCTGCACCGGCAAAGAATCTGACCGGACTTACCTGTGATCTTCGCAGCAATCATGTACAGGCTTCCCTTACCGTAGAAAATCCGGAGCTATGGTGGCCGAACGGCTATGGTGCACAGGCACTGTATCAGGTAAAGGTAGAGCTCGTTGCAGACGATATCCTGGATACCTGGGAGAAGAAGATGGGTCTTCGCACCATCACCGTAAATACTGACGTGATGGAAGATGAAGTCTTTGATGAGCACATGACCGGCCAGTCACCGGATTACGATGACGGCGACAACATGATCATGACCAACGGTGAGAAAAAAATCATCATCACCGATAAACCTGCAAAGACCGTAAAGGGCCGTAACTTTGCGTATGAAATCAACGGACTGCAGATCTTCGCGATGGGCGCTGACTACATTCCGGAGGACAATATCTTAACCCGTCAGACGAGAGAGCGTACCGATCTGCTGCTGAAATCCGCACAGGAGGCAAACTTTAACTCCCTGCGTGTATGGGGAGGCGGATACTCCTCGATGACTTTTTCTATGATGTCTGCGATGAGCGAGGACTCCTCATCTGGCATGACTTCATGTTTGCCTGCGCATCCTACGAGCTGACAGATGACTTCGAAGAGAATATCTCCGCGGAGATCCGTCAGAATATGCGCAGACTCCGTTCCCATGCAAGTATTGCTCTATGGTGCGGAAACAACGAGATGGAAACCCAGTACGAAACGCTGGCATGGCAGAAATCTAAGAAACAGACGTATGATTACATCCATCTGTATGAGTACATCATTCCGAAAATCGTCAAAGAAGAGGATCCGGAGAAATTCTACTGGCCGTCATCCCCGTCTTCAGGCGGAAATTACGAAAACAGCAATGCAGAGAACGTCGGCGATACCCATTACTGGGGTGTATGGCACGGAAGCGAGCCGTTCACCGCTTATCGTTCCCACCATTACCGTTTCCTGTCCGAGTTCGGATTCCAGTCCTTCCCGGCACTGCAGACTGTAAAACGGTTTACCGAAGACGGCGACCGCAACATCTTCTCCCGTGTCATGGAAATGCACCAGAGAAATACGGCTGCCAACGGAAAGATCCTGAACTACATTTCACAGACATACCTGTATCCGAAGAACTTCGACGAGCTTCTGTACTGCTCACAGCTTCTTCAGGCCGATGCGATCCGTTACGGCGTTGAGCATTTCCGTCGCTTCCGCGGTACCTGCATGGGTGCTGTTGTATGGCAGCTGAACGATATCTGGCCGGTAGCATCCTGGGCAAGCGTGGACTACTATGGAAACTGGAAAGCCCTGCAGTACGCAGAGAAGAAGATGTTTGCACCGGTCCTGCTTTCCTGCGAGGAGCACGGAGAGATCGATCAGAAACCGTTTGTCAACACACTGCCGCATCCAATTGATGTCAGTGCAGACCTTCATGTTGCCAATGAGACCGGTGAGCCGATCGTCGGAACCGTAAAATGGTCCCTGTGCCGTCCGGATTCTTCCGTAGTCAAAGAGGGAGCCTTCGAGGTGAATGCACCGGCTTACGGCGGACAGTGGATGCCGCATCTTGATTTCAACGATCAGGATCCGCTGGAAGTTCATCTGACCTATGAGCTGGTTGTTGATGGAAACGTAGTATCTTCCGGATCAACTCTGTTCTGCGCACCGAAGCATTACCATTTTGCAGATCCGAAGCTTTCTGTATCAGTAGACGGCGATACCGTAACCGTAACCGCAGAGAACTTTGCAAAATCTGTCAGCGTAGAGACTGAGAACGGTGTGCTTCGTCTGGACGATAACTTTGTGGATATGGAAGCCGGAACAAAGACCTTCCGCATTCTGCCGACCGCAGACTTTACCGCAGAGGGAACCGGCGTATCGGGCGCATACCGCGTAAGAAGCGTTTATGAGACTGCAGAGAGATAAGGAAAAAGTTTAAAGAAATACATAAAAAAGAAAGAGCGTGCAGCAAATGCCTGTGCGTTCTTTCTCTGAAAAAATTCGAAAACAGATGATCGTTACCGTCCAAGCTGGAGTTTTCGTGCCTGCTTCGGCGTGATGCCTTTCAGTTTTTTGTAGCAGCGGATAAAGTAACTGCAGTCCGTATAACCGACCTCCCGCGCGATAAACGAGATGTCGTGGCTGGAAAACAAAAGCATATTTTCGGCTGCATTGATCCGGGTTGCTGTAATGTATTCCTTGCAGGTCATATTGTACCGGCGGTAGAAATTCATGGAAAAGGTGGAGTGCGACATATTGCACATCGCGGCCAGTTTTTCTACGGTCAGCTCCTCAAAGTAGTGGGAATCGATGTATTCGGAAATCAGGTCAAACCCGATTTCATAAGAAGGATGAACGCCAGGAGCCAGAAAGAAATCACCATTTTTCTGCCAGATCCGCGCAAACTTGGTGACGATTTTCCGAAGATCGGCAGTTAATACCATCGAATAACCGAATTCTTTACTCTGATATTCAGAAAGAATATCGGAAAAAGCGGAAAAAGATTCATTTGGGCCGTCTGTTCCGGAGAAAAGATACAGGGACAGCGGTAGGCGTGAATCCCATGCAGCATGGCGCGCAGATCGATTTCATCCGTTTTGCAGGACGGCAGAAGATTGGGATCGAATTTGATCACATCGTACTGAACCGGAGAAGAACCTCTCGCAAGAGCGATGGAGTGGACGCATTTGGGCGGAAAAAGAATGACAGCGCCCTTCGTGCAGGTGGATACGACATTGTCAAGGGAAACTTCGATTTCGCCTTTGCGGACGTAGAGAAGTTCTACATAATAATGCCAGTGCGCCGGAATCGGCAGGAGATCGCGGGTGCTGTCAAAAAGAAATGCCTCATAGGGAGAAGCAATTGGATCGATGTATTCGTATAAATTGTTCATGCCAGTGATGTAAAAACCTTTCGTCTAAGTTATGCTCTATTATAGCCGCATTTTGCGGTCTTGACAAGACGAGGGGGAATCAATAAAGAAACAGGAAATTCTAAAAGAGAAAGGACAGGATAGAAAAAATACCATGCAGAACACAACAAATGATATGACAAGAGGGAACAGCATGAAACTGATTTTTCAGTTTTCCTGCCCATTCTGATCGGAAATCTGTTCCAGCAGCTTTACAGCTTCGTGGATTCCATGGTTGTCGGAAAAGGAATCGGAGATACGGCGCTTGCCGCAGTTGGAAATACAAGCTCCGTTCATTTTCTGATTATCGGCTTTGCCGTCGGACTGACGGGTGGCCTTGGCATCTGTATTTCGCATTCTTTTGGTGCAAACGATACAAAAAAAGCTGCGGAAAGAGATTGCCATGTCGGTCTATATCTGCCTTGCCATCGGAATTGTGATCACAACGTTCAGCCTGCTTCTGATGCGGCGGCTGTTTATCTTTCTGCAGACGCCGGAGGATATGATGACGGATACTCTCGTGTATTTCGGAACAATCCTGGCCGGAAGCACCATCACGATTTTCAATAACTTTGTGATGACACTGCTCCGCTCGGTCGGAAACAGCAAGGTTCCGCTCGTCTCCATGGTGCTTTCTGCCATTGCCAATATTGTGCTGGATCTTCTCTTTGTGTTTCCGCTTCACATGGGTGTATTTGGAGCAGCACTTGCCACGGTTCTGGCGCAGGCGATTTCCGCGCTGTACTGCTTCAGGCACATCCTCCGTGCACCGGAATTGCTTCCACAGAAGGGGGACTGGAAAGCGGATGGAAAAATTCTTGCCGCGCTGACCGGAAAAGGTCTTCCGGTTGCAGTGATGAATTCTGTTACTGCCATCGGAGGAATGGTGCTTCAGGTCTTTGTCAACCAGATGGGAACCGCCTATGTGGCTGCGTATGCGGCATGCATGAAGGTCTGCGGTCTGTTTGAGCAGCCGGGTGTGACCGTCGGACTGGCGCTTCTGACCTTTACCGGACAGAACTATGGAGCAAAGAAGTATGACAGAATCAAGAGCGGCGTATGGGCCGGTGTGATCCTGTCGATTCTGGTCAATCTGCCGTTTGCGGCGCTGGAAATTTTCGCGCCGAAATTCCTGGCATCTCTGATGCTGAACGATCCGACCGTCATTTCCTACACCTGTATCTTTCTTCCGCTCACCGGAATCGCATTGTTTCCGCTTGGATGGCTTTTCGTATTCCGAAACGCCTGCCAGGGCATGGGAAAAACGGTACTGCCGATGATTTCCGGTGTTGTTGAAGTTGTGATGCGTGTCGGCATCGTTCAGATTGCGGTTCCGCACTTTGCGTTCCGCGGTGTCGCATTCGCTGAGATTTCCGCATGGATTGGCGCGGGAGCGATGCTGATGGTTACGTATCTGGTGTATCAGGTGCGGCTGTCAAAAGGTGTTTCGAAGTAAAAATAAAAATTCCGGATTCTGGATACCTGCCGTAAAAGCAGGAACCGAAAATCCGGGATTTTTGTTTTTGAAAGATTTAGTTGTTTTCTACCGGTGTTCCCATGTAATAGAAACCGCGGCACTCATCCAGATATACATTCTGCAGCGTGCCAATCAGGGAAGCATCACCTTTGAAATGAACGAGCGTATTGTTACTCATACGGCCGGTCACAAGGGACGGATCCTGTTCATTGATGCTCTCGACGAGAACTTCCTGAACTGTGTGGGTATGTCTTGCCGTTACCTCACGGGAGATTTCCTGTACTTCAGCAAGAAGACGGTCGAAACGGTCCTTCACAACATCGACCGGAATCTGATCCTCCATAGCGGCAGCCGGTGTTCCTGTTCTTCTGGAATACTGGAAGGTAAAGGCGCTGTCGTAGCGGACCTTACGTACCACATCCATCGTTTCGAGGAAATCTTCCTCTGTCTCGCCAGGGAAACCGACGATGATATCGGTTGTCAGGGAGACATCCGGTACTTTCGCGCGGATGCGGTCAACAAGGTCAAGATACTGCTCTTTCGTGTAGCGGCGGTTCATCAGCTTTAAGATGCGGCTGCTTCCGGACTGGAGCGGGAGATGAAGATGGAGGCAGACCTTTTCGCAGTCGCGCATCGCATCGATCAGCTCCTCAGAGAGATCCTTCGGGTGGGAGGTCATGAAACGGATGCGTTTCAGCCCTTCGATTTTATTAACCTCGCGCAGAAGCTGGGCAAACGTCATCGGCTCCTCGAGATTCTTTCCGTAAGAGTTGACGTTCTGACCGAGCAGCATGATCTCCACAACGCCGTCTGCAACGAGGCGTTTGATCTCTGCAACGATTTCCTCCGGCTTCCGGCTGCGCTCGCGGCCGCGCACATACGGTACGATACAGTAGCTGCAGAAGTTGTTGCAACCGAACATGATATTGACGCCGGATTTAAACGGATATTTCCGGTCAACCGGAAGATTTTCCACGATCTTGTCGGTATCTTTCCAGATATCGATCACCATGCGGTCCTCGGTCATACAGCGGACAAGGTATTCAGCGAAGCGGTAGATATTGTGGGTTCCGAAAATCAGGTTGACGAAATGATAGCTTTTTTGAGCTTTTCGACAACGAGCGGCTCCTGCATCATGCATCCGCAGAGGGAGATGATCATGCCCGGATTTTTCTTTTTGTATTTGCCAAGCTGTCCGAGACGGCCGTAGACGCGAAGATTGGCGTTTTCACGGACGGTACAGGTATTGTAAACGACAAAGTCAGCATCCTCGGTCTCCACAATGTGGTAGCCGACGGTTTCCAGGATTCCCTCGAGCTTTTCAGAATCGCGGGCATTCATCTGACATCCGAATGTTGTGATACAGGCAGTCAGGAATTCTTTGCCGTTTTTTTTCGCGCGTTCCGGGACGAGCTGCTGTTTTAAGAGCGCCATAAAGTAATACTGGCGCTGCGGTTCTGCTTCCGGAGCCGGGAGTGTGATATCAACGTCCATCAGGTCGATGCCGGAAACCTCTGCATCCGGAATCGTTCTAAGATCTATTTTCATAGTTGCTGTTCCTCTTTTCTGGGTAGTAAAAATCGTGGCAGAATGCCGAGAAAAAAGACCCGTCGCATCGGATCTTATCTGTCTGTTATTTTATCGTATCTGTGGGAAAATAGCAAGGAAAAAAGGTGCTGCAATCGAAACAGAACAGCAAACCGAAAATTTTACGGTTTTTCAAAATTATAACAAAATTTCAGAACCAATTCTTGACAAATGACAAAAATCGCGCTAAAATTACAGCCGTCGTGTAAGATAAATTCTGGGAAGAGAAAAAGTAAATGCGGAAAAAGCGTTTGCAGAGAGCTGTCGGAGAAGGTGCGAGACAGCAGCGTGTCCGGATTGAACATCATCTCGGAGAAGGGAAACCCAAAGAACTGTTTTTATTGTTTCATTAAGATAAAGACAGGATTCCAGTAGGTTTTCACGGGAGTTTCCCGTTACAGAAACCGCGTATGCTTGTGCGTGTATTCGTACTTGTTTCAAAGGAGAGACAAGGGTGGTTTGCGGAAAAAATATGGTCCGTCCCTGGTTATCGTGGGGCGGCATTTTTTTATGCAGAAACACCGGTAATACAGCCTGGCAAGAAACAAATCCTGCTGCAAAACACGCGCAGACAGGAAAAAGGGAGGAAACATATGAAAGTGTACAAAAAAATCATGAACGGCGTGGCATTTGTCGAGAAATTGATTCTTGTGCTGTCCACGATCCTGATTGTTGTGCTTACGGTCGGAAATGTCCTGTCCCGTAAGATTCTGCATCAATCCTGGTCATTTACCGAGGAACTCGTTGTTGCGGTATTTGTCCTGATTACACTTCTCGCTGCAGCGCTCGCTGCCCGTGACGGAGAGCTGGTCAATCTTTCTTTACTGCCGGACCGTCTTTCTGCGAAGGCGAGAAGAATCCTGCTGGTTGTCAACACAGTATTTAGTGTTGCCTTTACCGTAGTTCTGTTTAAATACGGCATGGACAAGGTACTGACCCAGCTTGCCAACGGAAAGAGAACGTTCGTTTTAAACTGGCCGGAATGGATTTTCTGGTCTTTCGTACCGATCGGCGCAGCCTGCATGACGCTGCACATGATCGAATATTTGATTGATACATTCGTAAAAGCAAAAGAGGAGGGACAGAAAAAATGATCAGTGCAATTCTTTTTCTTTCATTCTTTGTTTTTCTGATCCTTGGTATCCCGATTGGCATCTGCCTTGGTCTGTCTTCGATCTGCGCGATCCTGTACTCCGGTACATCCCTGACCATCGTAGCAACCAATATGTATTCCGGTATCAGTAAATTTTTGCTCCTTGCCATTCCGTTCTTTGTACTGTCCGGAAACATTATGGCAAAAGCGGGCATTTCCAAACGACTGATTCGTTTCGTCGACACCTGCGTCGGCCATAAAAAGGGCGGTATCGCGATCGTATGCGTTATCGTAGCCTGCTTCTTTGGCGCGATTTCCGGTTCCGGTCCGGCAACCGTAGCAGCACTTGGCATGGTTCTGATCCCTGCCATGATTGAGCGCGGCGGATTTTCTGCTCCGTTTTCCACGGCCCTGATGGCGACGTCGAGTTCGATTGCGATCGTCATACCGCCGAGTATTGCATTCGTTGTTTATGCATCCATCACAGGCGTATCCATTGCCGATATGTTCACAGCAGGTATCGTTCCTGGTATTCTGATGGGTGTGGCCCTTGTCATCGTTGTTCTTCTGGAGGCAAAGAAACACAACATTCAGCCGACCCAGAAAAAAGCAACAGCCAAAGAAAGATGGGATGCTTTTAAAGATGCTTTCTGGGGATTCTTAATGCCGGTCATCATCCTTGGCGGTATCTATGGAAGTGTTTTCACCCCGACCGAGGCAGCTGCCGTTTCCGTTGTATACGGTCTGTTTGTCGGAATCTTTATTTATAAAGAGATCAAACTGAAAGACCTGTGGGATCTGATGGTAGATTCTGCCAAAACAACCGGTGGAATTATGCTGATCGTCGCAAGTGCTTCTCTGTTCTCCTTTGTCTGCACAAAGTTTGGTATTGCGCAGGCAGCATCGGATCTTCTTGGAAGCGTTGCTCATAACCAGTTTGTATTCCTTCTGATTGTCAATATCATTTTCCTGATTGCAGGATGCTTTATCGATGCAAACTCTGCCATGTATATTTTTATCCCGATTATGCTTCCGGTCTGCAAAGCCCTTGGCTATGACCTGGTAGCATTCGGTATCGTGGCAACCGTCAACCTGGCCATCGGACAGGTAACTCCACCGGTTGGTGTCAACCTGTTTGTTGCCATTTCCGTAAAACTGAAAAAAGGAATGGAAGTTACCATTCAGCAGATTTCCAAAGCCGTTATGCCAATGATCGCAGCATCGGTAGCAGTTCTGCTTCTGATTACGTATGTTCCGCAGATTTCCACGTTCCTTCCAAAAGCACTGGCAAAAGTCGGAGCTTATACCGGAGCGGTAGCTGCAGCAACGAATTCCGATACTTCCAGTGGCGATGGTGCGGATGGCAGCACAGCAGGAAATTCCTCCGGCAATGAGGATTACAATGATATCGCTGATTACAGTGACCTTGGATGGGAAGAGCAGACCTGGAACTTTACCTGCTCCACCACTGAGACCAGTACCTGGGCAGAAGGCGGACGTAAGTTCGGCGAGCTCATGGAAAAAGCAACCGGCGGCAAAATTAAAGTCAACGTATATGCCGCAGACCAGCTGACCAACGGAAACCAGTCCGAAGGTATCCAGGCGTTGATGAACGGAGACCCGGTACAGATTTCGATGCACAGCAACCTGATTTACTCTGCATTTGACCCGAGATTTAACGTCGTATCTCTTCCGTTCCTGTTTGATTCCGTAGAAGATGCGGATGCAAAACTGGACGGCGAGGCAGGCGAAAAATTAAAAGAGATCCTCGATGAGTACGGTCTGCACTGCATGGGAATCGCCGAGAACGGTTTCCGTCAGCTGACCAACAGCAAGCAGGAAGTAAAAACCGTCGATGATATGAAGAACCTGAAAATCCGTGTAGCAGGAAGTAACCTGCTGATGGAGTGCTACAAACGCTGGGGTGCCGATGCGACCAACATGAACTGGTCTGAGACCTACACCGCCCTGCAGCAGAAAACCGTAGAAGGCCAGGAGAATCCGCTTCCGGCTATCGATGCAGCCAGCGTACAGGAAGTACAGCCGTACTGCTCCATGTGGAATGCAATTTATGACTGCCTGTTCTTCTGCATTAACGGAGACATCTATAACAATCTGACCCCGGAGCAGCAGAAAGTTGTCGATGAGGCCGGACAGAAAGCAGTAGACTACGAACGTGCCATCAACCGTGCCGGTGATGATGAGATTATGGACCGCTGGCAGAACGAGAACGGTGTCAAGATCACTAAATACGAAGATATGGACATCGACTCCTTCAAACAGGCGGTAGACGGTGTAGATGCGTGGTATCAGAAGGAACTGGAAACCGCAGGTTATGACGATGCCAAAGATCTGATTGAAGCCTTTACAAAGAAAGATACATCTTCTGCAAGCACCTACGATGTAGAAGACAGAAGCGATCTCGACTGGCCGGAGCAGACCTGGAACTTCACCTGCTCCACCACTGAAACCAGTACCTGGGCAGAAGGCGGCCGTAAGTTCGGAGAACTGATCGAAAAAGCAACTGGCGGCAAGATCAAAGTCAATGTATACGCTGCAGACCAGCTGACCAACGGAAACCAGTCCGAAGGTATCCAGGCACTGATCGATGGAGACCCGGTACAGATTTCGATGCACAGCAACCTGATTTACTCTGCGTTTGACCCAAGATTTAACGTCGTATCTCTTCCGTTTCTGTTTGATTCCGTAGAAGATGCGGATGCAAAACTGGACGGCGAGGCAGGCGAAAAATTAAAAGAGATCCTCGATGAGTACGGCCTGCACTGCATGGGAATCGCCGAGAACGGTTTTCCGTCAGCTGACCAACAGCAAGCAGGAAGTAAAAACCGTCGATGATATGAAGAACCTGAAAATCCGTGTCGCAGGAAGCAACCTGCTGATGGAGTGCTACAAACGCTGGGGCGCCGATGCCACCAACATGAACTGGTCCGAGACCTACACGGCCCTGCAGCAGAAAACCGTAGAAGGCCAGGAGAATCCGCTTCCGGCTATCGATGCAGCCAGCGTACAGGAAGTACAGCCGTACTGCTCCATGTGGAATGCAATTTATGATTGTCTGTTCTTCTGTATTAACGGAGACATTTATGACAGTATGACACCGGAGCAGCAGGAAGTAATCGATGAGTGCGGACGTCTTGCAACACAGTACGAGCGTGAAATCAACCGCGCCTGTGATGATGAAATCATGAACCGCTGGCAGAATGAAAATGGTGTTACCATTACCAATTATGAGGATATGGACATTGATTCCTTCAAACAGGCGGTAGACGGCGTGGACGAGTGGTATCAGAAAGAACTGGAAGGACAGGGATATGATGATGCCAAAGAGTTGATTGAGACGTTTACAAAATAGGCAGGTTCGCAGATGTTTCTACAGGCTTTGCCGGGTCTGACGGGAAAATAATGCAGCCAGACTACATATGGTAGAAAATAAAAATCCATCCATAACTGGGAGGCCTTTGATGAGACTGCTCTTGGGTATGGATGGATTTTTTATTTGAGTTTTCCAGGAAAACAGGTATACTGGATGGTAGCAGAAAACGGGAGATTTGAATCAATGAAACAGAAAAAAGAACGGGAAAAAGAAATCAGTCAATGGCCATGGATTTCCATGCTGCCGTTCGGAATCCTGGCGGGATACTGGGGAGATAAGGAAGTGCGGATTACGGCAATTTCGGAATATGGCTTTCAGACCCGCCTCGCGGCACCGGCCACAGCGGAGCAGAAAAACGCACCGTGGGAACTGGCATTTTACGATCAGAAAACGGCATCCTACCAGCGGATTCTTCTTCGTGATGCGACTTTTCTGCAGGAAAAAGAGGAAGATTTTGATGTTGTTTATACCTTCGCCACGGAACAAGAAGATTATCGAAATGCGGTACAGCACCTTGCCCTGCAATACAGCCAGTATATTCGCTGGAAAATGGAGGACGATGATGCCGCTCTTGCAGAACAGATGACAGGATATCCTGCGGAGCAGGACGCGTTTCATCTGGAAAGTCTGGAAGAGCAGAAAAAAAGTATGGTTTTCCGGAATTACGAAGGAAACCTTTGTGGCATTGCAAAATAGTGCTGCCGGATCCGGGCAGCCGATTGAGCTGGCGCTCGAACTGGACCGGCCGGAATGGTATAATGGCGTATCTTTCGATGGAAAGTGGGGTGTTTTTTGATGCTTATTTCGGAAAAACCATGATTCCAGATCCGCCGCTTTTCACCCGGACCTGGCTCTATATAGGAAATGCTTTTTGCCCGCATCTGGCGCCAACGGAAGAGGAACTGTTTGCACTGATGGACAAAGCCTGTCGGGAGTCATTTTCAATTACGCTTACGTTTCCATTTTTGCTGGAAGAAAATCTGTCGGAAACACAGCAGCGGCTGCAGCGCCTCGCTGAATGGTGCGAACGAAAGAATAAAACCGTTGAGCTTGTTGTAAATGACTGGGGAACCGCTCATCTGGCCGCTCATTTTCCTGTGTTTTCCATCTGTCTAGGCATTCTGCTTAATAAGCGAAAAAAAGATCCCAGGATGGCCTACAAGCTGGGAGACCGCACACTATTTGAGAAAAACAGCGTCCACGCGGCATTTTACCGTAAATATTTGAAAGCAGAATTCCAGATCGAGCGGTATGAATGGGAGAGCTGCGGCAATACCGGTACCGGGAAGTTCCCGGAAGGAAAAAACAGTATGCATCTTCCCTTTTATCAGACCAATACCTCGCAGTACTGTCCACTGTACGTAGCGTGCACCAAAGGAAGCCGCAGCGCGCAGATGCCGGTGCGGGAATGCCCGAGGTTTTGCGAAAAACAGGCGTTTTTATATCCGGAGCATCTGCGGATGATGGGGAGATATAATTTGTTGTTTGGGGTGGATTTGGATGTTTGGAAGAGAATGAGAGAGATGTTGAAGCTGTGTGGAGTGGATCGGGTGGTAGTGAATTTGCTATAGTTGATTGGGCTTTTTGAATAAAAAAATCTTGATTTTGAGAAAAGAACAATACAATTATGATTAGCGCCTATTAGGAAAACACACTGTCAAAGGGGTTTGTAGCGGGGGTTAGCCCGCTACTGCGGTATCTTCCGTAGTGTTGATTTCAATGTACTCGGCAATCTTGCAGAGTTCGTCAGCAAATTTGAATTTCACGCTGATATTGCCGTTTTCATAGACCTTGATATAGTCCACAAGTTCAACCAAGATTTCACGGTTGAGGGCTTCAATGTTCTGATACTTCATAAAGGCTACCAGTGCAGGATGCTCATTGTCCACACCGTTTGCCAGTTCTGCGCGTTCAGCGTTCAGCCGGGTAAGCACCGCGGAAATATCAGAAGTCTGCCGTTCATAGTCAGCCTTCATATCCCGGTATTCCTGCTGGGTGATTTCACCGTCTTTCCAGTCCTGATAAAGAGATTGCTTGTAGCGTGTTATCTTTGTCAGTTCCCGCTCTTTTGCAGCTATCAGATCGTCCAGTCGGTAAGACTGGCTTTTTTTGATTGGAGCGGAATTGATCTGCGTGACGATTTCCGAGTAGGAAACAGCCAAATGTACCTGATGCTGTACAGCGAACAAAACAGCAGCCTCCAGCCGTTCATGCTTGATTGAGTGCATGGTGCAGGCTGTCCTGGAACGGTTCTTGTAGGTTGAGCAAGAATAATATACATTGTTGTTCTTGCCAACGCATCGGGTAATGGCCCGCCCGCAATCGGCACATTTCAGAAAGCCGCTGAATAAATGTACCTCACGGCCTTTCGGGGAAGTACGGGTATCACGCTGTAAGAGAGCCTGTACCTTATCGAAAGTTTCATAGTCGATAATGGCCTCATGCGTTCCAGCGACTTCTACCCATTCCTCGCGGGGAACAGCTTCAATCTGGTGTACCTTGTAGCTTTTCACCCGGCTCCGGCCTTGGGCTAAGTCCCCGGTGTAGGTCGGATTGGTAAGAATGGAGTGGATCATGCGGGCTCCCCACATAGGATCGTCATACCCTCTTGTCGAAACAGGCAAGCCCTTTTGTACCTTGTAAGCCGAGGGGCTCGGTACGCCGTGTTCGTTCAGGTACAACGCGATAGCACGTTTTGATGACCCTTGAATAAGCATTGTGAAAATGAGTTTGACATTTTCAGCAGCATCGGGATCAACAATCAGCCTGTGCTTGT
>ENA-OQCU01000632-OQCU01000632.1-human-gut-metagenome-genome-assembly--contig:-NODE-632-length-15145-cov-9.158943_pt1 | contig 15145 bp, 12 predicted proteins | sample MGYA00242504_ERZ504590 | MGnify/ENA primary metagenome ERZ504590 (study PRJEB26092, sample SAMD00036318) | human gut metagenome | host: Homo sapiens | study: EMG produced TPA metagenomics assembly of... | reverse complement strand
GGCGTCGGTACGGCATTGCAGCAGGCCGGTTCATCCTACGACACCATTGCCAAGCAAATCGATGCCGCTTTTGCCGATGTGGGCTCACAATCCTCACAGATATCAAACAAGCTAACCGATATGCAATCCAAAGTGGAGGCTCAGGCCGACAGCTTTGGAAAGTATGCCGCCGCTTTACGAGATCTCGCCAAACAAGCGGCTTCACTGCCCGTGGGCGGAGATACCGTTGCCGCTCAACTGAACGCGGCTGCAGACCAAGCCACAAAGGCGCAGCAGAGCATGCAGCAAGCCGCCACCGCGTTGGGCGATGCGGCCACGCACATAGCAAACGGTACTGCCGATGCCGATACAGCGCGTCGAGATCTGAAATCACAAATCGCTGCCGCCAAACAATCGATTACTCAGGCTTCAGACACGTACAAGAGCACGCTGAAACCGCAACTGAACAATCTGACCTCGTCCATGGACGAAGTGACCACGCAGGCAAGTTCCGTAATCGACGGGCTTGCATCGACCGTAAGCAGCGTGTCAGGTCTTTCTGGCGGCGTTTCAGACAGCCTGACGGACATCCAGTCGGCCTTGACTGACGCAGCTAGCGCTTTGACCCGTTCGGCGAAGAAACTCGACAACTTGTCTTCCCAACTCGCCTCTATCACCAATGGCGGCACCATCGACCTGTCTGTGATTTCCTCTGCGAAGCCCGATGCCATTGCTTCCATGCTGGCGGCACCCGTAGCGGTCGACCGCATCGCGCTCTATCCCGTTGCCAACTATGGTTCCGCGATGGCTCCGTTCTACACGATTTTGTCTATTTGGGTCGGTGCGATCATTCTGGTCGCCATGTTGAAAGTATCGATTTCCGACCATGAGAAGGCTCGTATCTTAGGGTTGGGCAATGATCTGCCGCTCGGTTCGGAAGTGGGTCTTCGCGAGGCCATGATTGCCGGGCGGATTGCCGGACCGGCCGCCGCGTTGGATGTGCTGAAGAAGCCGCGTGCCGAGGCTCCCGGCAATGCGCGGCAGTTCGGTTTACGCTTGCACCACGAATATTTCGGCCGATACATGATTTTCGGTTTCCTTGCTTTGCTGCAAGGTACGCTGGTGTGCCTGGGCGATATGTTCTATCTCGGCGTGCAGTGTGAGCATCCGATTCAGTTCTTGATGGTCGGGTGGTTGTCTGCACTGGTGTTCTCGAATATTGTGTATACGCTGACCCTGTCGTTCGGTGATATCGGCAAAGCCATTGCCGTAGTACTGCTGGTTATGCAGGTAGCCGGTTCCGGCGGCACATTCCCCATTGAAACACTGCCGACGTTCTTCCAGGTCGTTTCTAAATGGCTACTGTTCCCCTATGCGGTGGATGCGATGCATTCGGCCATGGCAGGCTCATTCGGCATGGAATACTGGGTTTCCATGGGCAAACTGGCACTGTTCCTTGTCCCCTCATTGCTGTTGGGACTTATGTTGCGCAAGCCGGTAATTCGCTTCAACGATTGGGTTATCCGCAACCTTGAAAACACCAAGGTGATGTAAGTGTTGGACGAAGTGTGTCCGAGCGCCCTGAACGCTTAGCAGCCTACGACCTGACGTGTTTGGACCGTAACCTGTCTCAGACACGGCGTTGGCGAGGTCTGTGGAGCTTCTGACGCTAACGTCTACGTGGCTTGTAGCCCTTTTTACGACTGTGTGGCTTGAGTTGCTGGTTCAGCGGTACATGCCGGTAACTGGATTGCGGATCGCGATGCGTGAGATGCCAGCATCCGCAAAATTCGCAACGGTACACCCATAGCTCAACTCCGCGCTCGATTAGGCTTTGATCAGCGGCACGCTGAACCTGCGCCTTATCGTGATACATGATTTTATTCGACGTAGCGCAACGTTTAGGGGTGAAGTAATGCATAGCAGAAGCCAGTGTAGAGCGACCCCATAACCAAGCCAGTTGGCGGGTTCTAGTGATCGTTGCAACACCTGACCTACCGCAAGGAGGGTCAGGTGACCAGAAGCCACCGAAACGAAGACCGTGGCGGGGAACACCGTTGGACGTTCAACGGCGTCGAATATCCGACGAGGAAGCTGATGTGCGAGGCGAGACGCGCCGAGTACGTGCGCCTGCTGGACGAGGAAGGCATGAACTTCACCCAGGCCGCGCACGCGGTCGGCGTCTCGAAACGCACCGGCAAGGCGTGGCGCAACGGCAGGACGCGCGCCACGGGAAGGAACGAGAAACCCCTGGTGGACTGGTATCGTTCCACCATGGACAAACCCAAGACCCTCCATCCGCGCTACCTGAGCCAGGAGGAGCGCATCCAGATCGCGGACCGTCTGCGTCTGGGCGATTCGATCCGCGCCATCGCCCGCCTGCTGGGCCGCGACCCCGGCACGGTCAGCCGCGAGGTCGAGCGCAACAGGAATCCCGAGTCCGGCGGTTACGAGCCTTACCGCGCCCAGCAGAAGGCCGCGGACCGGCTCAAACGCCCCAAACCGCGCAAGGCGGCCGAGGGCACGCGACTGTGGGACGAGATCGCCGCCGGGTTGCGCAGGCATTGGAGCCCGGAGCAGATAGCCAACCGGCTGAGGCTGGACTTCCCGGATAATGGGGATATGCACGCGAGCGTCGAGACGATCTACCAGGCCATCTACCTGCAGGCCAGGGGCGAACTCAAGCAGGAGCTGAAACGCGCCATGAGGCAGGGGCGAACCGCCCGCAGACCCCAAGGCGGCCAAGGCCGCAAACCCCGTTTCCGCGAACCCATGGCCATGATCTCGGAGCGACCCCCGGAGATCGAGGACCGGGCGGTCCCGGGCCACTGGGAGGGCGATCTCATCACCGGCAGCCGCAACAAAAGCGCCATCGGCACGCTCGTCGAGCGCACCACCAGGTTCACGATCCTGCTGCACCTGCCCGACGGGCACGACGCCGAACACGTCCAGCAGGCCATCATCGACAAGATGCAGCACCTGCCCAAACTCCTGCGCAACAGCCTGACCTGGGACCAGGGAGCGGAACTCGCCCTGCACAAACGGATCGGCGCCTCGCTGGACATGGCCGTCTACTTCTGCGACCCGCACTCCCCGTGGCAGCGCGGCACCAACGAGAACACCAACGGGCTCCTGCGCCAGTACTTCCCCAAAGGCACCGACCTATCCGTCTACCCGGAGGACTACCTCGACGCGGTCGCCGAGGAACTCAACGACCGGCCACGCAAAACCCTCGGGTTCATGAAACCAAGCGAGAAGATCATCGAACTGCTCGACGCCGCGTGATAACCTCAACAACCGACAACGTGACCATGGAAGGCCGCTCAAACCTCAGGTGTTGCAACCACCACTAGAATCCGCCAGGTCGCCGTACAGTGCGTACATTCTTGGGATGAGCTTCTTGTATTCCTGCCAGTCCGCTTGTGTCATCAGATTGATTGCCGAGAATTGCAGCGGGTGATTCAGCGGACACTTCAACTGGATGTATTGCAAGTCGTCCATATGAAAATCAAAACCAAGGAATGTCGCTCCGGCTGTATTGCCATGAGGAAACAGAGTTCCCCGGTTATTTGCTGCGTTGGCTGCGTAGGCGATACCATCATGCCATCTGCTATCTTTTGGCACTTGGAAAATCCAGAAGTTCAGATGGAAATCACCGGAGACCGGTTCGCACAGTCGGATCCTGGCGTAAGGATTGACAGCGCCGCTGCTTGGCGTAACGATCATGCCATCAGGGTCAACATGCTGCACGGTCGCCTCGCTTGTTGAGATGGCACTGTTCGGGAGCGTCAAGAGTGGGTTTGGAATCAGATTCGTTATCAGGCTCATGCCATCACCACCATGAGGGTCAGGCGAGCGGCATCGTATTCCCGGTGAAATATCCGATGCTGTCGAGCAGGGTCTTGTTCGCCTGATACTCGGCATTCGTGCAGATAAGAATACCTGTCACGGTGACGGTCGGATTGCCTGACTCGACGTGATAACTCATTGATACCGGAGCGGTATTGTTGATGGTCATCACGTAGCTGACACGTTGTCTTGCGCTGATTTCGCCCTGTGTTCCGGAAATCGAGATAGTGCCGCCTGTGACGTTCACCTCGGCACTGATCCAATATCTCGTCCCTTCCACGCTCGGAGCGGTCGTGATATGCACCCACTTGTCTGCCGACAAGGTGATGGTCGAGGATGGGCTCGTGCATAGGTTCGTTACCATCATCGGGCATCACCCGCCCGATGATCGTGCCTACTGCAACGGCATCGTGTCCCCCGTGAAGAAGCCCGGAAGCCCCCCCCCCGGACGCCGGCGTCATACGTGTCGGCGCGTTCGATGAGCACATTCGATACCGCCAGGTCACGGATTCCGTTTGGATTTATCTCGAATCGACACCCGTGGGAGGGGATCGTGAATCTGCACAAGACATCCGATATCCCCCGCTTTAATCTTTCGGAAAACACCATATTACTAACGTTGGGCTTATCAGTTGTCTGCATGATCATCACGCCCGCGACGTTATCTTCGCTGGCGTCCACTCTCATCGACAAGACGAGCGGAACGTTGAATGGAACCGCAACGTTGAAGCCATATCCGCCATTGTGTCCCGTGACGTGCAGCGCATTATCACGGACCGTCCCATTCGCGCCACCCCACCAGGAGGTGTTGGTAAGCGGTCCGGCAAAAACAGGATTGGGGAAAAGATTAATCCTCTGCATGATTCTCCTTGTCGAGACTGTCGAGCACATCCTTCGGGATCAGTTTCATGGCCGCCGCGAGTTGGCTGGACAGGATCGTTATCTGCTTGTTGAGTGTGCCGATCTGTTGCGATAGCTGGTCGATGACCTGATTCGCATCGGCTGGAATCTGAGTCAAAATAAGTCTCCTTTTAATGCGCCCCCACAATCCGCATGGATTGCAGGGGCTGAAAAACTGGGTGAAAAGCAGGGGTCAGTCTGCTGCGGTCATGGTGTCGATTCGGCTCACGGCCTTAAGCTCGTCCAAGGTGAGGGTGCGTCCGAGATTTGTCTTAACATCCGTCAAAGTGACGGACGTGCCGGAATCGTCGAACGTGGCGAGCACGCCGCGCTGGTAGTCACGCCACGATTCGGTGGTGCCGTCAGCGCTGGAAAACTCCAATCCCAATCGGCACAGTTCCGCGCGCAGGCTTTCCTTCGGCGGACGCAAGTCAAGCACACCAGACGGCTCAGAGGGCGTCACGGTATGCGCGGTATCGGTAGTGGTTTCAGTGGTCTCATCGGCCATGATCATTCCTCCTTTGTGTTGTGTTGTTTCCTTTTTTCCGCCGGGGTGTCGTGGGATTCCACGCCGTCCCGGCGTGGTCGATGCGCGTGGCCGTCCGGCTCGCGTCAACGCCGATGGTCGGTCAGATAATCGATCGACCGTCGGCGGAACCGGTCGCGCGTCACGGCGATGCGGTCGGCCACACCGGCCAGCGTGTCGGCGAGACGACCGTCCGCATCCTCCATGACGGGCATCGCGTCCAATCCGAGCAGGCGACGGGTCTCCTCGCGACCGTCCGGCGACAACGCGCCGGACGCCGTGAGCACGGGATGCAACGCGGCCATGCGCGTCTGCTGACGGTCCGCCAACTCGTCGCGCTCCACCTGCTCGTAGGCGCTGGTCCAAGCGTTTCGTCCGGTGGCCGGGTCGATGACGCCCGGGTCTGACCTGTTCGTCCGGACCCGTATGATCGCCGCGACCGCTTCCGCGTCCGTGTCGCAGCCGAGGAGCTCGCCCCACGAGGCGATCGCGTCCAACGGGATGAGATGACCCGTCCCGTCGTCACAGGTCACGGCCAACACGTCACCGTAGATGTTCGCTTCCATCGCACCTCCTACTTTTCGGTCAGGATGGCGAGTATCTGATAGCCGTATGGGATTCTGCCGCCGTTGCCGGCGCCACGCACCCACAGGCCGCAGCCGCTCGCCGAATCACCCTTCGAGCCGACCATGACCGGCTCCGAGGCGTCGGCGGAGACATGCGCATGGTATAAGCCGAATTTGGCCGGGGAAACATACGTGTACGTCTGCGTTACCACCCCTCCACCGTTGACCACTCCGCCACGAGGATGGGAAGTCACGAACGTTCCACGGCCCCTCGCTGAGCAGGCCGAGGAACCCGCCGAGGAACAGATACCCGGAGTTGATGTCCGCCTCCACGCCGACAACGCCGTTCGGATCTGCCGCCGAGAGTTCGGCGAATGTATGGTATTTGAGCGTCGGGTCGGCTTGGAGGAACAGCGACGCGTGACCGGCCTGTGTGCCTTTGAAATATTCACGGTTAGTGTCCAGGTAGACGCTGCCGATTTTGGTGGCGTTGTCCGCAGCCTTGTATTCGCCCAAACGCATGAACGACCCCGGATCGGTGTCGCTCATTTGGCCTCCGTTGATTACGATGGTGGAGACTTCGCCTTTGGATTGGGTTCTGGATTCCGACGCGATGTAGGCGTCGTGACCGTCGCGCCCGTGCTTGAATTCGAGGCCTGAGCCTTCGGTCTTGTCACCGCTGTTGATTATCGACTGTCGGAACGTCGGTGAGATTCTGATTCGTCTGCCGGTGAGGCTCGTCTGGAACGTGCCGGTCAGCAGGTTCGACCCGCCATCGCCGTCCAGATAGACGGTCTGGTTATGAGCCGAATCCCACATCCGCAGGCCCGTCGAATTGAGCTTCACGCCCGTGTTCTCGGCGTCGGAGCTTTGGAATATCGCGCCGGTGAACACATAACCATGGAATTGGCCTGCCGCCACCTTATCCGACGTGATCGTGCCAGCCGCGATCTTGACAGCAGTCACCGCGTTGGCGGCGAGCTTGTCCGTGGTGATCGCGCCGGATACTATCTTGTCGGCGTTGACCGCGTTGGCGGCGAGCTTGTCGGCGTTCACGCTGTTGGCGGCCAGCTTGTCGGTCGTGACGGCGCCGGCCACGATGTCGCCGGCCTGAATCCGATGCGCGTTGAGCAGGGCCACGGTCATGTCCTCAGTGACCTTGAGCTTGCTCGTGGTCACCGAATTGGCCGCGAGCTTGTCCGCGGTGATGGCGAGCGAGACGATGTTCCGCGCCTGCACAGAGTCGGCGGCGAGTTTCGCTGCGGTCACCGCATCAGCAACCAGCTTCTCAGTGGTCACGCTGTTGGCCGCCAGCTTGTCCACCGTGACCGCGTTCGCGCTGATCTTCTCGGCGGTGACCGCGTTCGCGGCGATGGTCTTCGCGCCGACCGTCCCGGGCAGCCAGAATGTTATTGGCCACAAGGTCGAATGGCGTGAAGCGCGTGCCATCCCACGTCAGCACCTCGACGACACGATCTGTGAGCGGCACTAAAACGCTTGGAGAAGCGTTGGGCGCGCCCGTCCAATACGTGTAGAAGTCGGCCAGCATGGAAGGGCTGTTATTTGGCGTGCCCTTCCAGCGAGTCCAATACTTCTGCGTCCGCCACCACATGTCACCCGGCTTCAACCCATCATGAGACGGCTCGTCCGGGCCACGGTAGATCAGGTTCTTGCCGTCAGCCGTGGTCTGCGCCTTTTTCGCGGCGGCCTGCGCCTGATTCGCTTGTGACGCGGCGTTGGCGGCGGCGGTTGAAGCCTTGTCGGCTGTGGATTGAGCGGTTTTGGCCGCATCATTCGCCTTGACGGCGGCGTTCGCCGCATCGGTAGCGGCCCTGTCCGTCACCGCCACCCAAGCCGACCCGTTCCACCGTTTCGGCGTGTTCGCGCCATTCGTCGTGTCGATCCACAAGGTGGTCGGCTTGCGCATCGACGCATCCGGCGCAGTGGACTGGATGAGCACGTCGGCCTTGCCGTTCGCCACGCCAGCGGCTGCGGCAGCAGCCGTATTCGCCTTCTGCGCCGCATTGGCCGCGTCCGTGGCGGACTGGGCCGCGCTGTCGGCGGTGGCCTTCGCCTGCGTCGCCACGCTCGAAGCGTTCGAGGCAGTGGCCTTCGCATCAGAAGCGTCCGTCTTGGCCGAAGCCGCGTCGGACTTGGCCGCATTGGCGGAAGCGTTGGCTGTGTTCGCCAGCGTCTCCGCGTTGCCGGCGGTCTTCTTCGCGCTCTCGGCGGCGGTCTTCGCCGCGCTGGCGGCGTCCTTGGCCTGACCGGCGGTGGCGGTGGCGCTCTTCGCGGCGGCAGTGGCCGCATTGGCGGTATCCTGCGCGGTCTTCGCCGCACCATTGGCCGTATCAGCCGTGCCCTGCGCGTTCTTCGCTGCGGCAGCCGCATTCTCAGCGGCCTTCTTCGCGTCGGTGGTCTTCGCGGCATTATCCGCGATGTCGGACTTGGCTTGTTCGATCTGCCTTTTGTTGTCCTCCACGTCGGCATAGCCCATGCGGTTCCACTTGGAGCCGTCCCACACGAGCGTGTCGATCACGCGATCAGACAGAGGCACCAAGACGCTCGGACTGTTATTCGGAGTCCCCGTCCAGTACGTGTAGAAGTCGGCCAGCATGGAAGGGCTGTTATTTGGCGTGCCCTTCCAGCGAGTCCAATACTTCTGCGTCTTGAGCCACAGGTCTCCGACGATGAGATTGTCCTTCGGCTCATCAGGCCCACAGAAGGTATGGTTCTTCGAGTGGGCTTCGGCATACGCCTGCGCCGCCGACTCCTTCGCCTTGCTGATCTCGCCGTTCGCCGCTGTCAGGTCGCTTTTGGTCTGCGCGATGTCCTTCCGGGCCTGAGACAGATCGGCCTTGGCCTGCGTGAGCGTCCGGTTCGCCGTGTCGAGATTCGACTTGTTGGCTTGGATGTCCTTCCGCGCCTGATCGAGCTTGGCCGTATTGTCCTTCAAAGCCGTCTTGTTGTCAGCCAAATCCTGCTGGATTTGCTTGACCTCTTCCGGCGAGACCGCCGACGCGACCGTCACCGAAGCGACTGCCGACCAGTCGGAACGGTTGCCCGCATGATCGACCGAACGAAGGGCATAGGAGTGGCGGGAACCAGCGGCCAGACCGGTCACAAGATAATCGCCCCGACCGGACTGGGTGGCGCTGATGACGGTCATGCCGGACGCATTGACACCCTCGCCGACCTCGACATGGTCGAAATCCGATTCCATCTGAGCGCCAGTGCTTGTCCTGCCATCCCAATGGACGGTCACCACGCCAAGCTCAGACGACAATACCGGCTTCGACGGTACGGAACACGGCGTCACGTCCGACTCGACGGTGGCCACGATGACGCCGGACCATTCGCCGAGCCTGTCCGAATACGTCGGCACAGCCCTGACGCGCACCTCGATTTGCGTGCCACAGTCCAAGCCGCCGAAGCCAAGCTGCGCCTTATCGGTCACGCCGGCCGCATGCCAGGGCGCACCGTCCACGTGCCTGCGCCATTCGACGAGGTACGACGATATCTCGATGGCCGTGTCGTTCGTGGCCTGCGTGACGGCGGACCATGAGACGGTGGCCAGACCATGCGCGTAGCCATCGCCGCCGATGTACGCATCGGTCCTCGCCACAAGACCGAGAGGGGCCTTCGGCACACGATGGTCACGGTCGGAGGAGGCGGTCGTGCCGCCCTCGCTTCCCGCCAACGCGGCGCCGCCGGTGATGCCCTTGATCTTCCTCGCCTGACGCACGGAAGCGTCATACTTGATATCATTCAGAGCGATTGAGCAGGATAAGCCCTCGTTCTGGCGCATGCTCAGGTCGATTTCCTGCACGCGCACCTTCTCGCCGTGAGTGACGGTGGGCGCGGTGATCCAGTCGCCGGCATGATAGTCGACGAGCGGCAGACTGTCCACGCCGGAAACGATAAGATCGCGCGTGTACTGGCCTCTCACCCTCGCCGCATCATCCAAAGTGCTCTGCATAAAGGCCTGAGCGGTGTCCTTGTCGGACACGCCACCCTGCGAGCTATAGGATTCCCACTTGCCCCAAGGCGTCGGAGCAGCCGGATTGTCCATGCGAAAAAGCAGATTATTGTCACCCTCCACGAGGATCGTGGACGCGAGGTCGCTGATGCTCTCCTCATACGGGGCCTCGCCGATGTCACGGGCAAGCCGGAGTATGACCTGCTTGCTTAGATCACGGCTCAAGGCGGTGCTGTCCGCGTTCCACATTTTCAACGTGCGCCCGCTGGTGCGCCAGTCGCAGCCACCGCCATTGACCAGCGAGCTGAGAATGGTCTGCAGGTCGGTGCCCAAGGAATAGTAAAGCGTGTATTTCCTCGCCCATGCCGCGCCGCCCGCGTCCTTCGCGGTGTCGAAGCCGAGCGTAAGGCCGGTGGCCACGCCACCACGAGCCTTATTCTCGTCAAGGAGCGTCTTGAGAATCGTGCCCGGATTGGCAGAATAAAATGGGCGCTTGCCCTTGTTATCGCCGTCCGTGAGCAGATGGCTGGAATCATTGTTCTCCGCCTTGGACAGGAGCCAGCTGATCGACTGGCCACTGTAAGTGACGGTGCGCGTCCGGTCATCGGTCTTACCGGAACGTCCGGTGATCACGAAACGCGCGTTGTCCGGCTCACGATAGCCTGTTCCATCCGACACCTCCACGGCCACTTCGAGACCATCGGTAAGCTCACGATCGAACGCCTGCGCGGCACCGGACAGCATCGAATATTCGATGCTGATCGCACCATCATCATCGTGGAGCATCGAAGCGCTGAAGCTCACCGGCTCCGCAAGGACGCCGATACGCGCGCCAAAAGGCCGGTAGGCCACCAGACGAGCATGCAAAGACTTGCCCATGATTAGCTACTCCCATGATTGCAAAAACCGGCAGGTCACCTTGTCGGTGCCGCCGGTCTGTCTGATATCGAGCCGATAGTCGCCGGAATCTATCGCCGGCCACACCTGCAGTGGCTCGGTGGTCCAGTCAACGCCATTCGACGCATCCGTACCACCGGACCATGCGTCGGCATTGTCCGCCGTCCACGCCCTGCGACTGGCCACATCGACGAAGAGGTAAGGACGCGAGGCGTCGCGTTCGCCGCCCCACATGAGATTCGTGCCACTCACCGGATCCGAAATGGTCACCCCAGTGACCGCGCCGAAGCGCAATACCAGCGTGGTGATGGGCGCGTTGGAAAGCCAGCCATCCGGAAGCGTGTCGAAAAGCTCGGACGGACTGGCGTTAGGCAATCCCTGCCAGCGCGTCCAATACCCCTTGCCGCTCGGCTTGGAGACCCCGCCCGGCAGGAGCCTGCCGCCCGACGCGGGAAGAACCTTCTCCTGCCACAACTCGCCACTCCAATACACGTCCGGCAGTTGGAATACGGCGGTCGCTGCCCTGTGGTCATCCCACGGAATCTCGTCACCGTCCGGCTGACAGGACGTGCACACCGCTTTGGCGGTCATGCTCCGCGTCAAGCCGGAGGCCGTGTCACGCTCCACACGAGTCAACTCGGATGCGAAGCGGCAGAGCCGGTAGAAGCGGTGCATCAGAGTATCCGCATCAGGCCCGTCCGTAATGAATCTGAGCATGATTTCCGGCGCGTCGAAAGCCACCGGACCGGCTGGGAGCATCATGCCATTCCGACCATTTACCGTGACGGAATCAATGCGCGGGCTGATGCTCGCGAAATGGGTAGTGCCGACGATCAGACTCGAATGCTCACCGGTCAGCTGCTGACCATTGATGAGATAATCCGCGAGAATCATTGCACCACCCTTTTCCTGTCACCATTGCGGCATTGCCGCCGTCTGCAATCTTTGCTGCGTGCTGATGCTCGTCGGAGCAATCGCCGGATAGTTGAACGTCTGCGTGACGAAGGTGTTGCCACCACCGCCAGCATTGAGATTCGCGCGTCCCGCCTTCGACGCATCCACGTCGAAACCACCGTTGATCTGCGCGTTCATGCCGTTCACGGTGCGCTGCACGTCCTTCCAGCCAGACTTGAGACTCTTGTCGAATCCCTGCATGATCGCCTGACCGGCGGGCTTGAGCATCACCCTGTCGTAGCTGAGCGGGCCTTTGTGCCTGACGATCCAATCGCCTATGCCGCTCACAAAGCTCTTCACCCTGCCGAAAGCCGCCTTCAAACCATTAAGCAGACCATTGATAATGCTCGCGCCAGCGTTCCACAGCCACGCGCCAGCACCGGCGAAGCAGCCCATGATCGCACTGCCGATGCCGCCCAAAAATCCGAGCACGCCCTGCACGACACCATGCACGATCTGACTAAAACCATTCCACGCCTGACTCCAATTTCCGTGAATCAGACCGGTCACCAGATTGATGACGCCCTGAATGACATTAACAATGCCACTGACAACCGAAGCGATCCCATTGATGACGCCCTGGATGAACGGCAGCATCGCTTGAATCGCCGGCAACAGCGTCGCTTGAATGAATCCCACGATCGCGGAAATGATGGTGGACACCAATGGCGCGAGAGCCTGAACCACAGGCATGAGCGCCTGAATCACGGCCATGACCTCATTGATCACGGCAATGACGATCGGCTGGATGCCTTGGATGACCGGAGTAATCGCCGTGATCACGGAGGTCACCACGGTCAGAACGCCCTGGATCACCGGCACCAAAACGCCCACCAAGGTGGAGATGATCGGCGTCAGCAGCGGAATGATCTGACCGATCACATTCGTGATCACCGGCATCACGGCTGCCGTCAATTGGCCCAAGGCCGTCATGAGAGCCTGAATCGACGGCTGCAGCATCTGGAATGCCTGCTGCAGGCTGGCTAAAACGTTTTTCAGCATCTCGCCGAACTCGCTGCGCAATTGCGGGCTCGTGGCGATCAATCCGGCCAGAGCGCCAATCACAAGAGTGATAGGCCCGCCAAGACCGGACAGCACGCCGCCAAACTTAGACAGCAGGCCGCCAATCACCGGCACGCCACTCAAACCACTCAAAGCGCCACCAAGACCAGCCGCGCCAAGCAAGCCGGTCACGGCGGCGATAGGACCGGACAACGAGCCAAGGCTATTCGACAGGCCGCTGAAATCAATCTTGCCGATCTTGTCAGCGACAGCACCGAACACCTTTTCCAAGGGTGGACCGATCTTCTCGGCCAGCGACGCCACCTTATCAAAAAACGCGGTGATGAGCGGTTCGACGGCCTGCACCATCTTGATGACCGCACCACCGACACCGCCGAAAGCAGCGATGAGATCATTGCCGACCGAAGTCTTCAACCCGGCGATCTCATGCTGGAGTATCGTCATCTTGCCCTGCGGGGTCTGTGCCAAGGCCTTGTTGATGCCGCCGAAGTTGGCTTCCAGCACCTGCGCGGCCATGGCTGCCTTCTCCGACGCACTGCCCTCCTGGAGGACTTTCTTCTGCGCGTCGGTCATGGTCACGCCATATTTAGACAGTGCCGTGGCGTTGCCGGTCATGACCTTGCCGAGCAGGTTCGCTATCTGCACGCCATCCTGCGCCGTCGCGTTATAACCCTTGTTGTTGGCGATCATGTCCGCCAAAGCGGGCGTCAACGTCTTGACCTGATCGGCCGTCAGTGCGAAGGTGCCGAGCTGCGCCTGAGCGGCCTTCAAGGTGCCGCCGGATATGACGCCGGTCTGTCCAAGCGTCTTATTCAGGCTGAGCAGTGACTTCTGCTCTTCGTCCGCCCAATTGTTGTTCTTGGCGACCTGCTGGAATTTCGCGGTCACCTCTTCGGCCTTGAGCGCCGCATCGACGGACTGGCGTCCGAAGTTGACGAGGTATGCGGCCGCTGCGGTGGCCGCGCCGGACACGACGGTGGCCATGCCCTTCGCGGCGTTGCCGATACCCGACACGGCCTTGGACGCGAAGCCGGACGCCTTGCTCAAACCGGAATGCAAGGCGCTGCCGGCTTTCGTCGCCGCGTTCCTCGCCCCCTCCGGCAAGGCGTTCCACACGGAGGAGAACCTCCCCTTGACGGAGGAGGCGACCTCTCCGGCCGTCGCGTCGATCTTCTGCACTGCGGCATTCACGCCTGGAATCTTGCCGACGATCTGCTGTGCCGCCGACATGAAGCCGGACGCCAGACGGACGAAAGCGTTCTTGGACTTGTCCGACTCTGCGGCCAATTGCGTTTCGAGGTCCTTGAGCCGTCCCTGCGCCGTTTTGAGGTTGTCGGACGCCGCCTTGAGATTGTCGGCCGCCGCCTTCTGCCGGATCTGCGCCTGCTCCAATTTGATGGCTGCGGCCTGCGCCTGGGTCGAATCGGCCCCGTATTTCTGCGTGGCCGCGTTCAGCTTCTCCTGAGCGGCCTGCACCTGCACGGACGCGGCCTTGAATTTCAGCAGGGCGTCCGTGTTCTTCTGGCTCGCCTGCGCCACATCCTTTTTAAAGGACCGCAGGGCGTCGGAATTCAACTCGGCGGCACCGCTGTTGAAGCCGTTTTTGAAGGCGTTGCCGACCTGCTTGCCCTGCTGCGCCCCGTTGAACCCTTTTGAAAAGGCGTTTTTCAGGTCGGAGACTGCCTTGCCGGTTTCTTTCGCCACGTTTTGGCGGAAGCCCTTCATTTGCGGGAAAATACTCACATGCGCAGAGCCAAGCTCGCTACCGCTAGCCATGACAGCTTCCTCTATTCACTTGTCTTTTTGAAGCCGAAGATGCTGCTCATCGACGCCAAAGCTGCACGACGCTCCTCATCGGTCACTTCGACATGCTTTTCTCCAGCCTTTTCGGGCGCGAGGTCACCAAGAATCGACGTGCCACCAAACTGAATCGCGGTGATGATAGCCGTCGCATCCATCGGCAGCACCATATGCACCGCAGTCATGCCCGTATACGTCGATGGATCCGCCGAAAGACTCTCCCACAATGCGATCGCGTCGCGGTAGCGGAGCCTGCCGCCCAGATCGGCCTGCAGACTCCACCCGCGAGCCGCGAAATCAGCCCTTATTCGATTGCCGTCTTCCCCCTGGAGGAGCTGGCAGAAGCCGACGATTTTCCCAATTCCACACCCTGAATCTTCGCCAAAACCTCGCCGTAATCGTTGAGAATGTTGAAGGGGACCATGGCCGGCTCCTTCGCCAGCTCCTTGGCCGCATCCTCGCCCGCGAAAGCCGCAAGAACGTCCTTCAAAGCCTGAATCTGCTCCGTGTTCGACTGCAGGTCGCTCAGACGCACGAAATCATCAATGCTCAGATTCAAGGGCAGCTTGTAAATATGTCCATGAGGAGCCGAAAAACCAGACGCTGCCGTCCTTGATGAGGTGCTTCACCCTTCATCTGCTCGGCGGACGCTTCAAGCGCCTTGTCCTCATC
>ENA-OQCU01000631-OQCU01000631.1-human-gut-metagenome-genome-assembly--contig:-NODE-631-length-15183-cov-5.549283_pt1 | contig 15183 bp, 18 predicted proteins | sample MGYA00242504_ERZ504590 | MGnify/ENA primary metagenome ERZ504590 (study PRJEB26092, sample SAMD00036318) | human gut metagenome | host: Homo sapiens | study: EMG produced TPA metagenomics assembly of... | reverse complement strand
AGTTGATTTTACCCCGTTTTAAGCTATATTATTTTCTATATACAGAGACTTTTTATTCCAGATTTCCCATCCAAAGTCTCTCAGAAAGGAATTACTGATAATGAAAGTAGAAGAAAGATTATTAAAATATGTGGGCTATCACACCACATCTGATGAAGCAAGTGATAAAATACCAAGCAGTGACAGGGAATTTGCACTCGCAAGAGAGCTTGAGTCAGAGCTTAAGGAGCTTGGCTTATCCAAGGTTGTACTCACTGACCATTGTTACGTGTATGGTCTGCTGCCTGCCACTGCCGGCATGGAGCACAAAAAAGCGGTCGGATTTATTGCACATATGGATACTGCACCTGATTTTTCCGGGGAAAATGTCAAGCCACAGCTGCTGCGTCACTATGATGGAAGCGATGTGCTGCTTAGAGGCAGTGGCGAATACCTGAGAGTAAGCGATTTCCCTGAGCTTAAAGCCCTCTCCGGACGCACTCTCATTACCACAGATGGCACTACCCTGCTTGGTGCCGATGACAAGGCCGGTGTGGCTGAGATTATGACCGCCTTAGAGCAGATTATCGCAGAGGGCACTCCTCACGGCGATATCTGGGTTGGATTTACCCCCGATGAGGAGGTCGGAAAGGGTGCGGATTTGTTTGATCTGGACTATTTCGAGGCAGATTTTGCCTACACCGTGGATGGTGATTACGAGGGCGAGGTGGCCTATGAAAACTTTAATGCCGCAAGCGCTGAATTTACCATAAAGGGCGTCAACGTGCATCCGGGCGAAGCAAAGGACATTATGGTCAATGCTGCTTTGGTTGGCTGCGAGATTGCCGCAGCGCTGCCTGCAAACGAGACTCCTGCCACAACTGAGGGCAGAGAGGGCTTTTACCATCTGTGTGATATGAGCGGTGATGTAGCATCAGCCCATCTGTCATATATTGTGCGCGACCACGACAAGGCTCTTTTTGCTAAAAGACTTGATACTCTCCGCTCTCTTGAGATAGAGATGAACAAAAAATATGGTGAGGGCACTGTTTCTTTGACTATCACCCACTCCTACGAGAATATGCTTTCAATCATAATGGACAACATGTACATTATCGACCTGGCTAAGGCTGCTATAGAGGAAAACGATCTAAAGCCGCTATCACGCCCGGTTCGCGGCGGTACAGACGGCGCACGTTTATCCTTCATGGGACTTCCTTGTCCAAACCTCGGTACCGGCGGCTACGGCTTCCACGGCCCATTTGAGCACATATCAGTGGAAGGCATGGAGACTGCGGTCAATATAATCAAATCAATTGTGAAGCATGTGCTGATGCTGGCTGACGCGTAATTTCGTGCCGGTCAATTACTGTTCACAACTAACAGTGTAACCAGTAATCCGGCTGCGCTTTAGTGTAGACAATAGCTGATTTATGTATTGACTTATCTGACAATTCTGCTATAATGATGGCAACCAATTGTTTTTCGTTTATTTTCGAACGAATAATTACAGCTTTTTTTGAAACTGACAGATGTTTCAGAAGGGAGACCATATGGTAGTACTTGCAGCACTTATCATTTTTGCAGTTGTTGGTGGAATATTTGTAAATTATCTTCGCAGAAATCAGAATGATATCGGCGGAGGAATGGGAAAGGATTACATGAAAGAGCATTGGGGAATCGATGACGACAAGTAATAAAAAATACCGGGCGACGCATTTTGTGTCCCGGTATTTTTATACAACCATCGTAACTATTCAGAACCACTGAGAACAAGAAATGCTGATGCGTTATCAGAAAAGCCTGACTTTGCTATCGTGAATTTGCAGGCTCCATGTTCACAGAGCGGCCCTTTATCTTTGCATTCTTCATGGCATTGAGCACTTCCTTGCCATACTCAGCCGGCACCTCAACAAATGTATACTTATCGTACATATCGATTGCACCGACAAGCCTGCCAGGCATGCCTGACTCGCCTGCAATGGCGCCTAAAATATCGCCCGGCTTTATCCTGTCCTTCTTTCCGACGTTGATAAACAGGCGCACCATACCATCCTCAGCTCCTGTATTGTGGAAATCATAGTCGTCATTTGATTCAGCTGTGGATATCTCTGAAGCACCCATAGCCTGGTATAGAAATGCCGCCGCTATATCCATTGCCGTGTAATCTGACTCATTTATCTGATTCTCTATAATATCAATGACACTTGTGAGATTTTCCTCATCTATAATGGTGGAAATCTGGTCCATAATCTTTTCTGCCCTGATTTTGGCAACATCATCAGATGATGGAATTGGCTGTGCATAGATTTTTGTCTTGCAGTAGCGCTGTATGTCCTTGAGCTTATATACCTCCTTGCCCTTTACAAAGGAGAATGCCTTTCCACAGCGGCCTGCTCTTCCTGTACGACCGATTCTATGTACATAATACTCGTCATCCTGAGGCAGATCATAATTGAAAACAGCCTCCACATCATCCACATCGATTCCGCGCGCTGCGACATCAGTGGCAATAAGAATATCTGTCTTTCCGTTTCTGAAGTTCTTCATGACACGATCTCTCTGCACCTGCTTCATATCGCCATGAAGTCCCTCTGCACTGTAGCCGCGTCCGCAAAGCTCATATGCCAGCTCGTCGACCATCTTCTTGGTGTTGCAGAATACAAGTGAGAGCTTTGGATTATAGTAATCCAACAGTCTTGTGAGTACATCTATCTTGTCCTTGCGCTTCACATCATAGTAATACTGGTCGATATTTGCGACTGTCAGCTCTTTTTTCACAATCTTGATATTGATAGCATCATGCTGATATTTTCTTGTAATTTCCAAAATAGGCTTTGGCATTGTTGCCGAGAAGAGTACTGTCTGATGCTCCTGTGGCAGGTATTCGAGCACTGTCTCGATGTCCTCCCTAAAGCCCATGTTGAGCATCTCGTCTGCCTCGTCGAGCACTATTGTCTTTACATGGTCAGGCCTGATTGTCTTTCTCCTGAGATGATCCATAAGACGCCCCGGAGTTCCGATAATAATCTGCACACCGCCCTTAAGTGCCTTAATCTGGCGGCTGATATCCTGTCCTCCGTATACCGGAAGTACCTTCACACCATGCATATATTTTGCAAGCTTCCTGATTTCATCTGCCACCTGGATGGCAAGCTCCCTTGTAGGAGAGAGGATGATAACCTGTGTCTTGTGACTTGACGCATCAACGCTCTCAAGCACCGGAATACCAAAGGCTGCTGTCTTTCCTGTTCCGGTCTGCGCCTGTCCGATTACATCCCTGCCCGAAAGCACTGCCGGGATTCCCTGAGCCTGTATTGGAGTTGCCTCCTCAAAGCCCATATCCTTGATGCCTCGCAAAATCTTAGGGTTTAGTTCTAATTCGTCAAATCTGATTGTTTCCATATATTTTTTATATTTCCTTTCAAAAAATAAAGTGTGCATATTTTTATAACATGCACACTTTAACATATTTGTGAGATAATTACAAAATATTATTTCTTCTTTTACAAAATACTACATACTGTTCCTCCCTCCTGTCCTCCTTTAGAGCATTCAGTGAGAAAAATCCACTTATTACTCCCATGATAATTGTAAACCTTTATTGCAGTTACGGTTGACAATTGACATCTTTTCATGTTAATGTGTTAACCGTACAAAAATTACTATGAAATTTACAAAAAGGAGATTTTATCATGAACCAGACAGAAACTATAGACTACAAGCATGGAACGACCTATGCCATAACGGTAACAGCGCTCATGACAGCTGTCACATGTATTCTTGCACCATTATCTATCCCGATTGGGCCGGTACCTATTTCACTGACAAACCTGGCCATATATATTTCATTATATCTGCTCGGATGGAAACGCGGAACAATCAGCTACCTGATTTACCTGCTTATCGGACTTGTCGGAATCCCTGTATTTTCAGGCTTCACCGGTGGCCCAGCTAAGCTTGCCGGCCCTACAGGCGGATACATCATCGGTTTTATTGCCATGGCAATTATTGCAGGACTTGTAATCGATCATTTCCACCAGCCTTGGCTCCAGCTCATTGGTATGATTGTCGGAACTATCATATGCTATGTGCTCGGTACAGCATGGTTCTGCTTTGAGGCAAAAAGCACAGTCAGCGGTGCACTCTCAATATGTGTGCTCCCATTTATCCCGGGTGACCTGATAAAAATGATAATTGCCATGCTTATCGGACCGGCTATTAAAAAAAGACTTCGCTAAATATCAACTCCAAGCTTTCTAAGCTCCTGGTACAGGCGCGCTACCGGAAGCCCTACCACATTATTGTAATCACCATGTATTCCCTTAATGTGGATGGCAAAGCGTCCCTGTATCCCGTAGCTTCCTGCTTTATCCATCGGATCCCCGCTTGAAATATAGCGGTCAATTTCCTCTTCTGTCAATTTATACATACTGACATCCGTCTTCTCATAAAAGCAATGTTCTCCTGTTCTTCCGGCTTTGTCAATAAAACAAACGTTACCCCCGTATAGACACTGTGCGTTTTTTCCCGAAAGCATCGAAAGCATACGCCTGGCATCTTCTTCGTCCTTCGGCTTTCCAAGAATCTGATTCTCATAAGCCACTACCGTATCTGCTCCGATTACAAGAATATCCTGCGGTGTCACAAGCTCTGCATGCTGTTCATTGTAGGTAAGCACACCTGACGCTACCTCCTCTGCCTTTTGACGGGATAGCTCCATGACAACCGCAGATGGCTCCTCCTCTGTGATTATCTCTTCTCCCTTTGCAGGACAGACAACAAACTCTGCCCCAATCTGCTCTAACAATTCCTTTCGGCGCGGTGATGCCGACGCCAATATTATCTGACTCATATTTGTTTTAACCTTTTCCTTCACTTTGGATTTTGGGGCTGTTTCATCTGAAGAATACAATTCCTCATGACTGATTACACGTTTCCACTTATATTATACAGTTTCCTCTTTCACCGGCGCTTTCCCTGACATAAATCTGTAAAATACAGCACAAAATACCAACGCAAAAACGACTCCAAACACATTCTGAATAACCCTGAGGCTGACTGCGCCCTTTAACCCATAGCTCTCTGCCGCTATAGCCAGAGCACCAAATGTATTAAAACAGCCTGCCAGCCGTATTGTGCCGATAATCCCACGCCGATTCCACCTATGATTCCTATGTACGCATAGATTGATGGTGGAAGCAGAAAATATAATGCCGTGAAGCATATAACACCGGCGATATTACCGACAATCCTTTTTCTGACTCTGTACTGCATATCCTCCATAAACGGCAGGATGGCAGACATGGCTGCAATACCTGCCCACATTGCACGCGGCATATTGCAAAGCTGTGCAATACATAGAACTAACGGTACGCATAGTATCTGGCACAGCTGCCATTTCGTTCGTGATGAAGAAAGGTCAAACTCCTCAATTACAGCTTTCATATTTCTTTTATAGTCTCTGTTTTTATGATTTCTGTAAAATACCAAGCATGTGATGGCAGCTCCTGCGGCCATCCCTGCTATTCGAAGCATATAGCTTTTTCCTGACACATCATATCCATATAACAATAAATAGCCAAGAACCAGTGTGGATTGATTAAACATAAATGGATTATGGCATCCGAACAAAATCAGCACTGCAAGAGCTGCAATGTTTATAAGCAGTGCCGGAAGCGGTGAAAGCTGATTTGCCAGATGCGGACATACTGTCATAATTACAAAGAACAATGCCAAAAGCCATGTAGAATGTCGGGTATGGATTCCCAGATCAGCGTTTCGAAATACCATAACGCATAATAAGACCACTACTCCTACAATACTGTTATCCTTTCCCAATATGATGCTCGAGGCAGTGACAAAGGCAAAGCAAAAAACCATTGTGACAGCTATCTTCACCATATATACAAACGCATGGTATAGTTTTTCTTTCATTGTTTTACTATTTTTCAGCAGGCTTTTAGAGCCTGCCTGATTTAACTGCAGTTCCTGATAAAATGTCATATAAATTCTCCTATCTTTTTATCTTATTATTTTATTATTGTAACTATCATGTTCTAAATAGCTACTCATTATAATTATTTATTGGCAGTTCTACTACAAATCTGCATCCTCCGTATTCCCGGTTTTCAGCTTTGATTGTTCCACCGGCGATGTCTACAATTCTTTTCACGAGTGCCAGACCAAGGCCGTTTCCCTCGGCTTTATGGGAACCATCCACCTGATAAAACTTATCAAATATTCTGGCTTTTGCATCATCCGCGATTCCCGGTCCCTCATCTTCCAGAATAAACTGCACAGAATCATTTTCATGCCTTAGAAACATGGTGATTGTCCCATTTTCAGGACTAAACTTGATTGCATTATCCAAAAGATTCATCCAGATATGCATAAAAAGCCCTTCATTTCCAACATATCTGACCTCCTCCATCTCCACCTGAAAGCCAATTCCTTTTTCAGTCCATTTGTCTTCCAATGCAAGAAATGCCTGACGGATTTGTTCATCCAGACGATATTTGGTTTTTTCATTGGAATATTCTGATTTTCCAGCCTTGATAACAATAAAATATTTCCAACAAGACCTGAAAGCCTTTGAGTATTAAACAGGATTTTTTCTACATACCCCTCCTGCTCCTGTGACAGCTCATCTCCCTGGAGCAGCATCGTATAGCCTTCAATTGCATTGATTGGAGTCTTAAACTCATGGGAAACATTGGATACAAAATCCATTTGCAGCATCTCTGTTGCACGAAGCTCTTTTGTCATGACATTAAAGCTCTGATAGGACTCCCCAATCTCGGCTATGCGGCTGTTTGTTTCCAGATGCTGTTCAAAATCTCCCTGGGAAACTGCTTTCATTGCTTTACTGAGCCTGGTAATCGGCTCAAGGAGCCTTGCATTGATAAATAATGTGATAAGTCCTGCTATCAATGTATTAAAAATCAAAAGCCAGCCAAGGCCCGGTATTTTCCCTGGCAACTCAAAAAAAATGATTCAAAAACGCAAACAACAAGGCTGATATCAGCATAGAAAATGCAAGTGCCAACCAGATTGCACCGGTCAGACACGAGCGGATACGCAATTCTTTTTTCTTTTTATGTTCCATTATTTTTCACCACCTTGTATCCCAGACCACGCATTGTTACAATTTCGAAATCCGGATTTTCCTTAAAACGCTCCCTGATTCTTCCTATATGTACCTCTATCGTATGTGGGTCTGCCTCCGTCTCATATCCCCATACCTCATCCATTAGCTGCTGCTTCGTAAATGTCCTGCCCGGTGAAGCTGCCAGCTTATATAAAAGCAGGAATTCCTTTTTGGGCAGGACAAGCGTTTCATCACCGGTCACAACTGTCATTGCATCATAATCAAACTCGGTTGAGCCAATCACAATTTTGTGTTCGTTCAGTATCTGTGCACGACGAAGCAGTGCTCCTACCCTTAAAACCATTTCATTGACATTTACGGGTTTTACCATATAGTCGTCACTTCCCGAAAGAAAGCCCTGACGCATATCATCGAAGCTGCTTTTTGCAGTAATCATAAGCACCGGTATCTGATATCCCGCCGAACGAAGCTCCGACACAAGTTCATATCCATCCATAACCGGCATCATTATATCGGAAATGATTAAATCAATATACTCTCTGTCCAATACCTCCAGTGCCTGTGCTCCATCCGACGCACTTTTGACCTGATATCCACTCTTTTCAAGCACCTTTTGGAATAACTGACTTAATTCCTTATCATCTTCTACAATTAATATCTTAAACACGATTTATGTTCTCCTTTAATCAAAACAAATCCCTTGCCCATCCAAGCAGATGCTGTACCAGAAACACCTTTCTTTTACGTTTTTCTGTTAATTCAATCGGCTTTACATGATACGGATCATAATATGTTCCGTCGTCTAATACCTGTCTGGACACGCTCTCATACTCCATCATGCCATCCTCCAGCTGTTTATTAATCTCTTTACTGCGTATTACAAGCATCAGCTCTGTATCCAGATAAGTACTTCTCATGTTCCATATTGAATGAACCTATTACTGATCAGTATCATCGTTCAATCAGAATACATTTTTCCATGATACGAATAACCGCCTTCATTATTCCCAGATATCAATTTCTGATTTCTAAAAATTCTGTTTCTGTTTTTGGCATAATCAGCAGCTCCAAATGGATTTCCGTTATTTGCAACAGAATTTGTCATAATAGAAAAGTCCGGAACCTTCTGTGCAATTTCCTCCCATGTATTATACATCATATCATTGCAAATAATATATGGTGTATGAATTTTTACGCGTTCCAAAAATGAAATTTTAAATTCCACCACCACATTTGGTGGTGGAATTTACTCCCGCACAGTAAAGGTTTACTCTTTCATATAAAAATGGTAAGGTTATCTTTCTTTCTGACAGCAGTAGAAAGAAGGATATCCATGAGTAAATATATTCCAGGAAACCAGAAGCACCTTTCCCTTGAAGACCGTATCTATATCGAAAACGAACTGAACAAGGGAGAAACCTTTAAGAACATTGCCCGCTTTCTTTGCAAGGATCCAACAACCATTTCCAAAGAAGTAAGGGCTCACCGTCTATCCGACTGGTATCACAAAGGTACTTTCTATAATGCCCATAACTTTTGTATTCATCGCTTCCATTGCCGGAAAACCAATGTCTGCGGAAAAATCATTCTCTGCGATGTAAAATGCACTTCCTGCCCCACCTGTAATCAAACTTGCAAGGATTTTGTGAAGGAACAGTGCAAAAGACTGGATAAGGCGCCCTATGTCTGTAATGGCTGCACAAAAAAGATAAATCATTGCACCATCGCCCAGAAATACAGATACGATGCACGTTTTGCTGATAGAAAATACCGTGAAAAGCTTTCCGGTTCCAGAGCCGGTATAAACATGACAAAACATGAATTACGCAAAAAGGATGGCATTGTTTCTCCTTTAATCGAGCAGGGACAATCTCCATATCAAATCATTACCAATCATCCAGAACTGGATATGTCAGTCCGTTCCTTGTACACCTATCTGGATCAAGGTCTGTTTACAGCCAGAAACATTGATTTAAAACGTAAGCCCGGCTTCAAGCCACGAAAGTGCCATAAAACACAGATTACAAACAGAACCGTCTTCGAGAAAAGGTTATTCAGTGATTTTAGTGAGCTGCAGTTATCCTCTTTTGTAGAAATGGATACGGTACACTCATCCAGAGAATCCAACAAGACGTTACTGACCTTTTTCTTCACTAAGGAAAAGCTGTTCCTTGCCTTTCTCCTGAATCGTTGTACTAAAGGCGCTGTCCGGCTTATTTTTGACCGTTTAGAAAAACGTATGGGCACCTATGAGTTCTTATCTGTCTTTGAATATATCTTGACAGACAGAGGTTCAGAATTCGGAGATCCTGTCGCTCTTGAAACAGGACTGGATGAAATTCAGCGTACCAGCATCTACTATTGTGATCCCATGCGTAGCGGACAAAAAGGAGGTCTTGAGCAGGCTCACACCATGCTTCGCATGGTGCTTCCCAAAGGAACTAGTTTTGAATTTTTGACACAATGGGATGTGAATCTAATCGTGAATCACATCAACTCCACTCCAAGGGAAAGTCTTAATGGAAGCACGCCTTATGACGCCGCATTAGAGACACTCGGAAAAGAAACCCTAAACGCATTTCAGCTTAAGCGCATTGACCCTGATTTGGTCAATCTAACGCCTAAGCTGATTCGCTTCAACCATTAACAACCACTTAGAAATCTGCTGTCGGACTGGAAATTAAACTTTCACATTTTCCTCACATGACCGGTGGAATTTAGTCTCGCACACTACCTTCCAGTGGTCCGTTTGTCATACCATCAAATCAGTTTTTTCCAAGAAGTTACTCCTATTATAACAGAAATAAGCGTTTTGAGCTTATAAAACTCTTAGAAAATCAAGAACTTTTAAATGAGTGTGGAATTTACTTCTGCACTGGAATTTACTTTTTCAAGTTAGCGACGCCACCGCGGTACCCGCGGCAGCGCCCCTTACTACATCCACAAACAGTGAAATAGCTAAATCTACTCAAGCAGATTCTTCATACTGTTCACACTGATAAGAATTGTCGATCCATTGTGCAAAAGTGCTGTCGTAGTCGGCGGAAGCACACCTGCCACACCAAGAGCAATGAGCCCTGAGTTAAAACCAACAATCTTTCGATAGTTGCTCTTTATACGTTTCATAAGAGCATTACTTATATATTTAAGAGTTACAATCTGGTAGAGATCGTCAGAGCCCACCGTAATATCAGCAATCTCGCGTGCAATTTCAGCACCGTCACTGATTGCAATACCGACATTTGCCGCTGAAAGAGCCGGTGAATCATTTATGCCGTCACCAATCATAATGACCTTTCTGCCCTTAGCCTTTTCTCTCTCCACAAAGGCAGCCTTGTCCTCAGGTAAAACCTCGGCGTAATATTCATCTACACCTACTTTTTTTCGCAATGACAGAAGCTGTACGCTCACTGTCTCCTGTCATCATGACAACCTTTGATATGCCTGCCTTCTTTAATGAAGTAACAACTGCTGCTGCCTCATCACGCAGAGGATCCTCTATACAGATAACTGCCGAAAGCTTACCCTCAATAGCCAGATACAGGTGAGAATAATACAGCGGAAGCGACTCAAACAGTGGCTCCTTTCCTGCAGGAACAACACATTTTTCATCCTCAAAGACGAAATGATAGCTTCCGATAACAGTACGCTTGCCATTGATGGAGGTTGCAATTCCATGAGCCACAATATACTCCACCTTTGTATGCATTTCCTCGTGGGAAAGCCCCTTCTTAGATGCAGCGTCTACCACTGCCTTTGCCATTGAATGAGGGAAATGCTCCTCCAGACAGGCTGCTACACGAAGCATGTCATCAGATGAATACTCATCATTGAAGTTCACCACATCAACCACAGTCGGATGTGCCTTTGTGAGTGTACCGGTCTTGTCAAAGACGATGGTATCAGCCTCCGCAACAGCCTCAAGGAACTTTCCTCCCTTTACTGTTACATTATAAAGGCTTGCCTCTCTGATAGCAGAAAGCACTGAGATTGGCATAGCAAGCTTGAGTGCACAGCAGAAATCCACCATGAGAATTGACATAGCCTTTGTCACATTTCTTGTCAGAAGATATGTAAGCCCTGTAGCTCCAAGCGTCCACGGCACAAGCTTGTCAGCATAGTGCTCAGCCTTTCCCTCCAGCTCGGATTTAAGCTTTTCGGACTCCTCTATCATAGTAACAATCTGGTCAAAACGGTTGTTTCCTTCAACCTCCTTGACCCTGATAGTAATCTCGCCCTCCTCGACAACAGTGCCTGCAAACACAGTATTGCCGACAGTTCTTTGAACCGGAACCGACTCACCTGTCAGGGAAGCCTGATTGACCATCGCATCGCCATCTAAGACCTCTCCGTCGAATGGTATGACATTTCCCATATGGACAACAACCTTGTCGCCCTTTTCAATCTTTGAAGACTCAACTAGTATCTCCTGATTCTCAGGTGTCCTAAGCCATACCTTGCTCACATTAAGCGACATGCTTCTGGCCAGGTCATCAACAGACTTCTTGTGCGTCCATTCCTCCAAAAGCTCACCTATTCCAAGCAGAAACATAATAGAGCTTGCGGTAGAAAAATCCTTTGTGACAAGCGAAACCGTGATGGCAGTAGCATCAAGCACCGGCACCTCAATTTTTCTCTGCAGCAGACACTTAAGCCCAATTACAATATACTTTACAGATCGTCCAATAGTAAGCGCTATCCTGATTGGCAAAGGCAGCAGGAGCTTTTTACTGTAATGCCAGACAACACTTCCGATAAGCTTTTCCTGATATGAATTATTAAGCTCTCTTCCTGATGTCTTGATAACAGTCTGTGGCACATTGGCGCTCTCATAATGAAAGTGGCGAAGCAGCTCTATAATCTGCTCTCTGTCTCCTACATACTCAATCACAGCATCAGCCGTCCTGTCATAAACCTTTACAAAGGTAACATTCCTGTGATTGTGAATCACATAAAGCAGAGTGTCCGCCTGCTCATATGTCATGCGGTACTGCTCCATATGAACACGCATACGGCCTCTTGACTCATGCTTAATCGTAAATTTCATATGACCGCCTCTTATCTCTATGCCTCAGCAGTCTCTGCTGTAACCTCAGCCTGCTCTGCTTCCTGCTCATCAGCCTCAGCACACTCGCAGACATCCTCAGCTGCATCGGCAACTTTAGCAGCCTCTGCCTTAGCCTCACGCTCCTCGTTGATGCTCTTAGCCTCAGCAAGAATATCCTCAGCATTCTCCTGAACAGTATTAACAGTCTTCATAACACAATCCTTAGCACGAAGCGCAGCTGCAGTACACTGTGTATAAGCATGCTTAGCATCCTTGCTTGATAAAATCTTGATACCTGCTGTACCAAAAGCAACACCTGCTGCGAATAATCCTGAAGCTTTCCAATTAAATGACATAATGTTTTCCTCCTGTATATTTACAAAAATTCTGGTTAAAGTTTACTTACAAGAAACATTATATTTCCCGGAAATACTGTTATTCAAGCCTAATCTCATACAGTTCTAGCTAATCCATGTCCGCAAATCCCACTGCCATGCGCCTTCCCGGACTTATTGATAAAGTTTATCACTTCAATTGATACATACACAAAAGCATAACAACATCGACTGCGATATTCTTGATTTCAAGTATTTCGTTACCTTCATTGGTGACAACACATTCAGCTTTTACATTACCATCTTCAAGTACATACATAGTACCTTTTTCAAGATAGTTGATCAACCATGCTCTCCTGTTCATCAGCTAATAACAATAATGATATAAATTGCTTTTTATTTTCGTTCACTTCTCGGATTTTCATATCCATTACTCCGTCAAACTGGAATTTATCTTGCAATTAGAAACCATTTATCTTGTATATGGTTCAGTGTCTTTTCCATCATATACAAATGCTTTTATATCCGTATTTTCATCAACCTCAGCATGAATACCTACCGTGTGTTCTTCATCTGTAACGTTCAGAAAAGAATAGCAGCCACCCGCAGGAATCCTGCCAGATACGAGTTCCTGTTTTCCTTCGCAGAGCAAATACACAATAATGTCAAAATCGTTTCTGTTCTGAACCGTCAACACGCCTGTTTTGGATGAAATTTTTGCATCGGAATATGTAATTACATAAGAATCAGGCGTTGACTCTTCCGCACAGGTTACAGAACAATCCCACTGTATCGCGGCATTTGCTTTTCGACAGTCTTCTGAAGACTTATATGTTGAAAACATAATCATTGTACTTATAGCAACAATACTAATAATGACCAACACTATTGTCACTTTTTTCTTCACAGCCATCACCTCCACACACAGTTCAATTTGTTACCCATATGATATCATATCTTTTCTTCAATTACATTACCTAATTTTTAATACACGGCCATTCGACTTACTATTACTTTGTTTTCTTCCATGTATAAAATTGCGGATTTGAATATATCTCCCGGTCACAATCTTTTAAAAGATCCTGAAAAAGTTTTGCCCACATTACAGGTATTTTTTAATTCTTTAAAAATGAGGTCTTCTTTTCCAAAACAAATCTCCGGCAGATTGAAAACATATTAATTAAAGCCGTCTGGCAGAATAATATAGAATTAGTAAAAACAAATTATCGGGACATCATACTGAATAAGGCTGTAAAGCTGTTCCGGCATTTTCCGGGGGAAGATTGATGCATCCATGAGAACCACCTGTAAGATATCTGTCACCACCAAAGTACGGCTGCCAGTCTGCATCATGAAAGCCAATCCCTCCATTGAATGGCATCCAGTACGTTACCGGCTGTTCATAAGAATAGGTTCCATTTGCTGTCATTTCACCTCGCAGCACAGACGGACTGCTCTTTGAATTCAGTGTGAATATTCCAGGGGGTGTTTTTCTATCCGGATCACCTGGCAGTCCGGATACGATTTCTGATTGAAAAATAATATTTCCATTCTGATAATACCACATATACTGTTCTGTAAGATCTACCTCTATATATGTATCTCCGAGATCATTGATCCCATGTGCATTTGCTCTCATAGAATATACCGGTTCCCTGGTTGTCTGGGTTCCTGATTGAATTTCCTGCATGAGCTGTGCTGCTTCCTTGTCCTGATCAATCTTCCATCCATAGGCTGAGCCATATACATACACAATCCTTCCGCTTGTGGTCTCAAATTGTCTTTCAGTGCCAACTGTATCATGATCTGCTGCAAGCTGTGCCACATAATCCACTACATGCTGCCTGAAGGCTCCATCATCCGGAAGCAACTGCCCTTTCTCGTCAAACTGCAGCCAGTTTTTGATGGTATTCCCGTCAAGTGTTACCGTTTCATCTCCAAATGTATATGTGATATTTACTTTTGCCAGGCTATTATACATATTTACCATATTCTGAAGTTCTGAACTATCTCTCGTCACATCTGCTTCCTTATAAGCCTTTGGATTGCTTCCCAGATCTACATCTGCCGCCTCATTATCAATTGCTCTGCTTATCATCTGATAAGCTTCCTTGGCATTTAATTCACTGCCTTCTGTCTCTGGCACAATAGTAAATTCTGAATTAGAAAAACTTACATACGCAATTTTCCGGTGCTATCTGATTCTCATTTTTTGGCACAATTTAATGAACTTACCTGTTCCTCCAGCATTTTCCCGACTGAAAACAGTCTCTTCTTGAACCATATAGTTTTTCGTTTCGAAAAAAACCTCTGATCCATTCCCATGGTTTCTGAGTCTTCAGCAGCTGAAGGATTTCCCCGCTGGATACATATTGATAATCAATGTCTTTACCTGTAATAGTCTGAGGTTCCTGCATCCTTGCACTTACCTGAATAACATAGTTATCCATTTTTCCCTGCAATCTCCTGCTCAACTTCATAAGCTGTCTTATTTGAACTGTCAATTCCATTGATGGTCGTACCCAAAAAGAAGTGATATGAGTAATAATAAGATATACCTGCATACACACAACAGCTCATAACCAAAATCATCACTATAAGCATTACAACTAATTTTCATAAATTTTGATTTTTCCTTTTTGTCTGAAGATACAGTAGATCTGAATTCAGACTTGTCTATCGGCACATAAGTAATTGTTCCGGGTCTTGCC
>ENA-OQCU01000627-OQCU01000627.1-human-gut-metagenome-genome-assembly--contig:-NODE-627-length-15274-cov-3.758698_pt1 | contig 15274 bp, 17 predicted proteins | sample MGYA00242504_ERZ504590 | MGnify/ENA primary metagenome ERZ504590 (study PRJEB26092, sample SAMD00036318) | human gut metagenome | host: Homo sapiens | study: EMG produced TPA metagenomics assembly of... | reverse complement strand
CTTTAGGCATTCATACTGTGGACAGTTTCGATATCCATACGGGTAATCACTGCCTTGCGCCGCACACTGGTATGCCGAGAGGGCTGAAAAAGCATAATACGGTATCCATCATTTCTGCCGGCTGGGACCCGGGTATGACTCCATTGTCCGCACCATGCTGGAAGCCATTGCTCCGAAAGGCATTACCTATACTAAATTTTGGTCCGGGCATGAGCATGGGACATACCGTGGCTGTAAAGGCCATCGAAGGTGTGAAAGCCGCCCTTTCCATGACTATTCCTACAGGAACCGGCATTCACCGTCGTATGGTGTACATCGAGTTGAAGGATGGCTACGAATTTGACAAGGTGACTGCAGCCATCAAAGCCGACCCGTACTTTGTGAATGACGAAACACATGTAAAATTGGTTCCGAGTGTGGATGCACTGCTCGATATGGGTCATGGGGTAAACCTGACCCGTAAAGGTGTGTCTGGCAAGACGCAGAACCAGCTATTTGAGTTCAACATGCGTATCAACAATCCTGCCCTCACGGCACAAGTGCTGGTATGTGTGGCGCGTGCCGCTATGCGTCAGCAGCCTGGTTGCTATACAATGGTTGAAGTTCCGGTAATAGACCTGCTTCCGGGCGACCGCGAAGAGTGGATCGGCCATTTGGTATAAGACACAGAAAAAACAGATGATGTGTTTGGTTCAAACGCATCGTCTGCTTGCCCCGAATACATCATCTGTTTGATGCAAACGCATCATCCGTTCTACCGCGAATGGATGATGCGTTTTTTTATGTCTTGTTCTTTAAAAGAAATACCTCAGTATATCATTGAAGTTTGCCCAAATCAGCAAACCGAACAAGAGGAACATGCCCACCATCTGCGCACGTTCCATAAACTTGTCGCTGGGCTTGCGGCGTGCAATGATTTCGTAAATGAGGAATAACACGTGTCCGCCGTCCAGTGCGGGGATGGGCAGAATATTCATAAAGGCAAGGATGATGGAGAGGAATGCCGTCATGTACCAGAACTGGTGCCAGTCCCACGTGGCGGGGAAAATACTGCCGATGGTTCCGAAACCTCCGAGTTGCTTGGCTCCTTCCTTGGAGAAGAGATATTTCATCTGGCCTACGTAGCCTTTCAGAGTCTTTACCCCCAAAGATACGCCGGCAGGGAAAGAGGAAAGGAAACTGTATTCCTTACGGACAACGGGCAGCAGCTTGTCGGTTGCCGTACGTGCTGCTACGCCTATTTCATAGTCGGCATTGGTCATCATGCTCAAGGTGTCTGTCACACCGTTACGGACGTATGTCAAGGTTACCTCATGGGATGCATTGGCTTTCTTGCGCTTCAGCATCTCTTCTTTGAAGTCGTAGTAGGCTATTGACTTTCCATCCAAGTGGGTGATGCTGTCACCTACTTGCAGACCGGCGGAAGCGGCAGGGTATCCTACAATCAGGCTGTCGACTACATAAGGGAAACGGAAACTGGCGAAACGCACGCTGTCTGCCAGCAAGCGGTTCATCATGTCTTCGGGGATGTAGACTGAAGCAGCTTCCCCATCACGCAATACGCTTACTTGGCGAGCATCGACAATACTGGTCAGCAGGTCGCCATCATAGCGTTCGAACGGTACCCCGTCGGCAGATATTAGGATATCGCCGTCGCGGAAGCCTATGGCTTTGGCTGTTTCGTTAAAATCCATACCCAATGGGGCTTTTTGTACTGGTATATATTCGTCGCCCCAAGTAAAAAGTATCATGGAATAGATGAACAATGCGAGCAGGAAGTTGAACAATACACCGCCTACCATAATTAGCAGGCGCTGCCATGCCGGCTTGGCACGGAACTCCCATGGCTGCATGGGTTGCTTCATCTGTTCGGTATCCATAGATTCGTCTATCATACCTGCTATTTTTACATAACCACCTAAGGGTAGCCACCCGATACCATATTCCGTGTCACTGTGTCTGGGCTTGAACTTGAATAATGTGAACCAAGGGTCAAAGAATAAGCAGAACTTTTCTACCCGCGTCTTGAACAGACGCGCAAAAAGGAAGTGCCCCCCTCATGAACAATAACGAGCAACGAGAGGCTCATAATGAGTTGCAGGGCACGAATCAAGAATGTTTCCATCTAATTATTTGCTGTTTTACGATTTTTATAATTTTCGCAAAGGTACGTTTTCTTATTTAACGTATCAAATGAGTAGATGTTTTTTATAATTCTTTTCATTCCGGTGTATCTATCAAATCAGCTCTTCTGCTATCCGCCGGGCTTCGGCATCTGTAGCCACATAGTCTTCATAGGTGGGCTTCTGTAAGTAGGATACACGCGACATGGTCTTTTCTATTACTTCACTCATGCCAAGGAACGAAATTTTGTCCTGCAGGAAGGCGGCTACCACCACTTCATTGGCGGCATTGACAATGCAAGGCATATTGCCTGCATGATGCAGCGCTTCGTAGGCCAGGGCGAGGTTACGGAAACGGGTGGTGTCCGGTTGCTCGAACGTCAGTTCCGTACACAGCTTGAAGTCCAGGCGCGGGAAAGAGGCTTTCAACCGGTCGGGATAGGAGAAGGCATATTGGATGGGCAGGCGCATGTCCGGCATTCCCAGTTGTGCTTTCACGGCACCGTCCTCAAACTGTACCATGGAGTGGATGACGGATTGCGGGTGTACCACGACTTCTATCTGGTCGGGACGTACACCGAACAGCCATTTGGCTTCGATTACCTCGAACCCTTTGTTCATCATGGAAGCAGAGTCTATCGTGATTTTGGCGCCCATGTCCCAGTTGGGGTGTTTCAGTGCTTGCGCTTTGGTGACGGTTGTTAGTTGCTCCATAGTGCAGGTGCGGAACGGACCTCCGGAGGCAGTCAGTATCACTTTTTCTATTTGGTTGCCTATCTCACCGGCCAGGCACTGGAAAACGGCGGAGTGCTCGGAGTCGACGGGTAGGATGGGGACACCGCTGAAGCGTGCCAGGTCATTGATGAGCTCTCCCGCCACCACCAGCGTCTCTTTGTTGGCAAGGGCTATCGGCTTACGGGCTCGGATGGCATTCATGGTGGGCTTCAGCCCTGCATATCCCACCATGGCGGTCAATACCATATCAATGGGATTTTCGGTCACAATCTGGCAGAGGGCATCTGCGCCGGCATATACCTTGATAGGTAGGTCGGCAAGCGCTTCTTTCAGTTGCGTGTATTTCGATTCGTTGGCTATTACCACTGCCTCAGGCTTGAATCTGCGTGCCTGGGCTATGAGTTCCTCTACGCGGTTATTGGCGGTCAATACGTATGCTTCGTACTGGTCGGGATGTTCTTCGATGACCTGCAACGCTTGTGTACCGATGGAACCGGTAGAACCGAGTATGGCAATCTGTTTCATTTACTATTATGCTATTTACAATTTACTATTTGGAGACTAAAATACGATGTAAAGCTCGGGATTTACGGCCCTGCCCTTATGCCACAGCTCGAAGTGAAGGTGGGGACCGGTGGACAGCTCGCCGGTGTTTCCTACCAGTGCGATGGCTTCACCCCCTTTCACCGCATCGCCTTCCCGTTTCAGCAGAGAGCCGCAATGCTTGTAGACTGACACGAAGTCCTGGTTGTGCTGTATTTCTATCAGATAACCCGTCTCGGCAGTGTAGGTACTCAGTATGACGGTACCGTCTAAGGTGGCCAATACGCTTTCGCCCGGATTGGCGGCAATGTCCGTGCCGAAGTGTTTTGTTTCGGCATTGAAGGGAGATGAAATCATGCCGCGTGTGGGGCGGTAGAAAATCAGTCCGTCTATTTCGGGGCGAGCGGTGATGCTCGTCAGGTTGTACTTTTCTGTCTCCTCGTACTGTTTGCGGAATTCGGCTTCCCGTTGTGTACGTTCCATGAGCGAATCTTCGCGCAGGTGGGTCAACGAGTCGATGGAATGTATGGTATCTGCCTTTATCTTGCCCTGGAAGATGTCCTGGATATTCATGATATAGAGGTTCTGTCTGTTCACCAGTTGCTGGAGGGAATCTACGCGCAAGGCATTCTCCACTACCTGGGCACGGATTTCACTGTTCATATATCCCGGCAGGTAGTTGCGCAGCGGGGTGAAGGCTACGATCAGGGAGGCGATGAGAAACAATACGAACAGCACGGAGAGCAATACGGACAGTCCGTTCAGCTTGGATACGCGCAACGTGATGATATCCTCAAGGGTATTCTCGTTCGTAATCGTCAGTCTGTACTTGAACTTGATGTTACTCCAAAATGCTTTTCTTCGTTTCTTTTTCATACCTCTTCTGTTTTGTCCAAAGCTATCAAACCTTCCGGCAGGTCTACGGTGATGACCTTGTGCTTCTGGTCAATGTCTATGATAAACTCTTCTTGTGCCGGCACCAGCAGTTCTTCTCCCTGATAATCTACCACAAACAGTGTGTTGATGGTCGATGTGTCCACGTCCGTCACTTCTCCCAGCGTGCCGTGATGTACTTCCTCCATACGAAAACCGACGAAGAAGTCCCAACTCAGTTCACCTGGTCCTGCCTCTTCTGCATGTTTTACGGGGAAGTAGACCTCAATATTAGTGAACATGCGGGCGCGTTCTGCTGTGTCCACGCCTTCCAGTTTGACAAGGGCGGTGGTGTCGGAGCGGAAACGGTATTCTTCCAAGAAGAAAGGCACCAGTATACCATCCAGCAGGCAGATTAGGTATTCGGCTTCCACCCGGTCGAAGATGTCATCCGTAAAAGTGAACGATAGTTCTCCGTGAATGCCGTGGGGCTTGTTGAATATACCTATCTTATATACTTCTTCTCTCTTTATCATCTTATTCTATTCTTGTTATTCTTGCTCCGAGCGCATTCAGTCGCCCTTCGATGTTCTGATACCCACGGTCTATCTGCTCTATGTTGTGGATGCGGCTGATGCCGTCCGCACTCATGGCAGCTATCAGCAGGGCGATGCCCGCACGGATATCGGGCGAGGTCATGTTGCCGCCACGTAGTTTAAAGCCGTGGTCGTGACCGATGACAACGGCGCGGTGCGGGTCGCAGAGGATAATTTGCGCTCCCATATCTATCAGCTTGTCCACAAAGAACAAACGGCTTTCGAACATTTTCTGATGAATGAGTACACTACCTTTTGCCTGGGTGGCAACCACCAGCAGCACACTGAGCAAGTCTGGTGTCAGTCCGGGCCAGGGTGCGTCGGCAATGGTCATGATGGAGCCGTCGATAAAGGACTCTATCTGGTACGTCTCTTGTGCGGGCACGTAAATGTCGTCTTCCCACTGCTCCATCTTGATGCCGAGTCGACGGAAACTGTCGGGGATAATTCCCAAGTTCTCGTAGGAGACATTCTTGATGGTCAGTTCGCTACGGGTCATGGCTGCCATGCCAATGAAACTGCCCACTTCAATCATGTCGGGGAGGATGGTATGCTCGGTTCCGTGCAGCTCGTCTACTCCTTCGATAGTCAGGAGGTTGGAGGCGATGCCTTCTATCTTAGCTCCCATCCGGTTCAGCATTCTGCAAAGTTGCTGCACGTAGGGTTCGCAGGCGGCGTTGTAGATGGTGGTCTTGCCTTTGGCAAGGACGGCTGCCATTACGATATTGGCAGTTCCCGTAACAGATGCCTCGTCGAGTAGCATATAACTGCCATGCAGTTGTTTGGCTGAGATTTCGTAGATGCCACGCTCCTCATTATAGACAAAGTCGGCTCCTAAATTCTGGATACCGATAAAGTGTGTATCCAGACGGCGGCGTCCTATCTTGTCTCCGCCCGGCTTGGAAATCATGGCCTTGCCGAAACGTGCCACCATCGGCCCCACCAGCATGACGGAACCGCGCAGGCTGGAACATTTTTTCAGGAACGCGTCACTTTCCAGATAGGCGAAATCAATGTTGGCAGCTTGAAAGCTGTAAGTGTCAATGCCTTTTTTAGATACGCTGACTCCCATATCCCGCATCAATTGGATAAGGTTGTTGACGTCCAGTATGTCCGGGATATTGTGCACAGTCACCTCTTCGGCAGTGAGCAATGTGGCGCAGATAATTTGCAACACCTCGTTTTTGCTCCTTGGGGGTAAATGTCACCGGAAAGTCTGTGTCCTCCTTCGATTACAAATGATGCCATGAAATTAGTGATTAGGGGTTAGTGATTAGTGGTCTGCATGGTGATGCCGCATGGCATTCATCACTAACCACTAATCATTCAATTTTAGTATTTCCGTTTATTGTTCCGGTTGTTGTTCCGGTTATTCTGGTTGTTCACTTTCGGACGGTAGTTCTGGTCAATACGTTCGGCCATGAGACGGACGATACTGTCTGTCATTTGCAGTTTTCCGTCAGAGAGTTCGGTGAGGTCATCTGAAATCTTACGGTCATCGACGGTATCTTTGTTCCATGCCATGTAGTCTTTCTTCATGTGGTTACAAATGAGCGCTATCAAGTTCTGCTTCTCTTCTCCTTCCGGAAATTCGATGGCTTTCTTTATCAGTACTTCCAGTGTACGGCCATAGTGGCGGTAGCGGATTTTGGTACTGGGGTAGGGGATGCTCTCCGGCTTGGTATTCAGATTGTCCTTGCGGATAATTTTCGTACGGATAATCTATATCCAATTGGAAGTTGGCCATGATGGCAAGGTGGTCCCATAGCTTATGTTTGAAGTCGGGCACATCGCGCAGATGGGGAAACATGTTTCCCATGATGTTGATGATTGTGTTTGCGCAACGCTGGCGTTCTGCACGGTCTTCGATTGTCAGCGCGTGGTCTACCATATTCTGGATGCTACGACCATATTCGGGTAGGGGCATCCGTTTTTGTTGAGTGTTATATTGCATCTTTAATTAGTGATTAATGTTCAACGATTAGTGATTAGGGTTTAGCGATTAGTGGTTAGTGATTAGTGATTAATGGGCTACGTAGTGATACCGCATGGTATTCATCCCTAATCCCTAATCGCTAAACCCTAAATAAGTTTCTTTGGCGTGCCGGCTACGAATTCCTTCAAATAGAAGGGTTCGAAATAGGCCACATCCTTGAAATCTTGTTCGGCTATTGCCTTTTCTGCCAACGGGAACATCATGCCGGCAAGCGGGCGGATGCCGTCGATGAAGTGTGCATTGGGATGCGTGATTTTCTCTTTGCATTTGGCTGCACCGTCACCGAAGAAATAGACGGGATGTTGCTCTAAAAATTCCAGGTAGGAGTTTTCGTCCACAATATCGGCTGCAATGTCGCGCACCGATTTCAAGGCACGGTCGTAGATGGCAGCATAGACTTCCATACGGCGGGCGTCAATCATCGGGCAGAGTAATGCGTCGTCGGGTAACTCATCGTGGTAGAGCAATACCGGTACACACTGGACTTTCAGGGTTTCCAGCCCGATAAGTGGCAGGTTACGTCCATAGCAGACACCTTTTGCCATCGACACGCCGATACGCAACCCGGTATACGAACCAGGGCCGCAGCTCACGGCGACTGCATCCAACGGCATGGCATGGCTATCGGCAAAGGATAGCGCCTCGTCCACAAAGATTCCCAATGAAACGGCGTGTGAAGGGCCATTCAGGTCCTCTTTCTTGAAAACGTTCTGTCCATCCTCGCTCACGGCTACGGAGCAGGCAGAAGTGGACGTTTCAATATGCAAGATACATGACATAACTTTTATTCTTGATTTTATTGTGGCAAATTTACGTGATTATTTTCACTAATTAAAATAATCGTGTAATTTTGCGCAAAACTATAACATTATGATACAATCTATGACAGGCTACGGCAAAGCAACCGTCGAACTGCCTGATAAGAAAATCAACGTTGAAATAAAGTCGCTCAATAGTAAGGCAATGGACCTATCTGCCCGCATTGCTCCGCTTTATCGTGAGAAGGAGATGGAAATCCGTAATGAAATATCACGGAAACTGGAGCGCGGAAAGGTGGATTTCAGCCTTTGGATAGAAAAGAAAGAGAGTGCGGAAAGCGCCACTCCCATCAACCAGACATTGGTTGAGGGATATTACAAGCAGATTTGTGCTATATCAGAAAATCTAGGAATACCTGTGCCGGATGCGACGGACTGGTTTGCCACGTTACTCCGTATGCCGGATGTGATGACGAAGAATGATACGCAGGAACTGAGTGAGGAGGAATGGACTGTGGTCTATTCGGCTGTGGAAAAGGCTGTTGATGCGCTGGTGGACTTCCGTAAGCAGGAAGGAGCTGCCCTCGAAAAAAAGTTCCGTGAGAAGATCGCCAATATCTCTCATTTGTTGGAGACTATCGCTCCCTATGAGAAAGAGCGTGTGGCCAAAGTGAAGGAGCGTATTACCGATGCTCTGGAAAAGACGTTGAGTGTGGATTATGACAAGAACCGTCTGGAGCAGGAACTCATCTACTACATCGAAAAACTGGATGTGAACGAAGAGAAACAGCGTCTTGGCAATCATCTGAAATATTTTATCAATACGCTGGAAACCGGAACCGGACAAGGCAAGAAGTTAGGGTTCATCGCCCAGGAGATGGGACGCGAAATCAATACCTTGGGCAGTAAGTCCAATCATGCGGAGATGCAGAAGATTGTCGTTCAGATGAAAGATGAATTGGAGCAAATCAAGGAACAAGTATTGAACGTCATGTAGTATCAAATAGTAAATCGTCAAATCGTAAATAATTCGATGGCAAAACTTATCATATTTTCAGCCCCTTCGGGCTCTGGCAAGTCAACGATTATCAACTATCTGCTGACTCAAAATCTGAACTTGGCATTCTCCATCTCAGCGACCAGCCGCCCGCCCCGCGGAACGGAGAAAGATGGAGTGGAGTATTTCTTTCTGACTCCTGACGAGTTCCGTCGTCGCATAGCCAATGATGAATTCCTGGAGTATGAAGAGGTATATCAGGACCGTTTTTACGGAACACTGAAGGAGCAGGTGGAAAAGCAATTGGCTGCCGGACAGAATGTAGTGTTCGATGTGGATGTAGTGGGTGGTTGCAATATCAAGAAATTCTATGGTGAGCGTGCTTTGTCTGTTTTCATTCAGCCACCTTCAGTGGAGGAATTGCGCAAACGCTTGGTGGGGCGCGGAACAGATGCTCCCGAAGTGATAGAGAGCCGCGTGGCGAAAGCCGAATACGAACTGGGCTTTGCACCGAAGTTCGATACCGTGATTGTGAACGATGACCTGGAGACAGCCAAAGCGGAAGCATTGAAAGTAATCTCTCAATTCTTGAACGAATGAAACAACGTGGAGGAGTGTACAACCAGTTGGCACCGAGGAGGAAGAACAGCCCGAAGCTGAACAAGGCTTTGTTGATTATTAATAGCGTTTTGTTCGTCTGCTCCCTTGTTGTGGGTGTATTGTATATACAGCATGGCGAGCCTCGTTCCAGTATTTCAATGTTTCTTATCTCTGTAGTGACGATTTTCAATGCTTGGGCTGCCTGGCGTGCGTTGCAAAGACGTCCTTTGTAAGGTTGTATATGAATAAGAATAAATGAATATAGGAATCTTCAGCGGCTCGTTCAACCCGATACACATCGGACATTTGGCCCTCGCCAACTATCTTTGCGAATACGGGGACCTGGACGAAGTGTGGTTTATGGTCACCCCCCACAATCCGCTGAAGGAAGAAAACGAACTGATGGATGACAAGTTACGTTTGAAGCTGGTGCAGCTAGCCACTGAGGGTTATCCCAAATTTCGCGCTTCCGATTTTGAATTCCATCTGCCTCGGCCTTCTTATACAGTTCATACGTTGGATGCGCTGAAACGAACTTATCCTCAACACACTTTCCATCTTGTCATTGGTTCGGACAACTGGAGGCTGTTCCACCGTTGGTACAAGTCGGAACGTATTCTTGCCGAAAATCATCTTCTGGTCTATCCTCGCCCCGGCTATCCGGTAGAGGCCGCCTCTTTACCTCAAAATGTGCGGACAGTTTCTTCTCCGATATTTGAAATCAGCTCCACTTTTATCCGTCGGGCCATGGAGGAGGGGAAAGACGTACGCTACTTCCTGCATCCGGCAGTGTGCGATGAACTCAAACGGATGCAGAATGAATCTTTAAACTGAAATAAATGTCTGTATTTGTACGTGTTTTCATATTTATTTCTTATTTTTGAACGTATCAACCTTGAATGCATGGAAGAGTTTTCTTAATACATAGATATTCCTTAATTTAATAATCCGCTTATGAGAAAAGAACTACTGTTACTGGGAGCATTCGGTATGCTGACGACAGCGACAGCTTTGTGCGCAATGAGTTTCATTTGCAACCTACTCCCAAGAATATATTAACGCAAAAAGATTCTGTTGATATTCCCCGACAATACCAGATCCTTTCCGGCAATTCCGTGCAGGACGGACCTGCGTTGCCTTTACTCCGTTCATTGATGCCGGAAGAGGTGCTTGGCGCTTCTTTCCGTGTATATATAGGAGTGAAAGGAGATAAGATTATTAAGAAATACCAACATCGGATTCCACGCAAATCCGAAGGTTATTTCCTGAAAATAGAAAAAGACTGCATCGTCATAGCCGGTGCTGACGAACGGGGAGCGTACTATGGTGTACAGACTCTTGCGCAGTTGCTTGCTTTAGACAAGCTGCCTTTGGCTGAAGTGACGGACTATCCCGATGTTCCCTATCGGGGTGTGGTGGAAGGGTTTTACGGTGCTCCTTGGAGTCAGGAGGCGCGTATACGCCAGCTTGATTTTTATGGTCGGAACAAAATGAATGTCTATATCTATGGACCGAAAGACGATCCTTATCACCGGACTCCCAACTGGCGCAAAGCCTTATCCTGCTCGAGAAGGAGAAGAGTTGAAAGTATTGGTGAATAGGGCGAATGGAGAACAATGTTATTTTCTATTGGGCCATTCATCCGGGTCAGGATATTCGCTGGAATGAAGAAGACCGCTCGTTATTGTTGCAGAAGTTCGAAAGCATGTACCAGTTGGGTGTGCGTGGTTTTGCCGTTTTCTTTGATGATATTTCGGGTGAAGGGACAAAGGCGGACAAGCAGGCTGAACTGTTGAACTATATTGATGACCATTTTGTAAAAGTCAAGCGGGATGTTGCGCCGTTGATACTGTGTCCCACGGAGTATAACAAGTCATGGACTGATGTGGAGGGGGGCTATCTCACTACGCTTGGTGATAAGTTGAACGAGGGTATCAAGGTGATGTGGACCGGTGATATGGTAGTTGCTACTATAGATAAGTCTACGCTGGACTTCGTCAATCCGCTGCTGAAACGTAAGGCGTACATTTGGTGGAATTTCCCCGTTTCGGATTATGTACAAGACCATTTGCTGCTAGGGCCGGTTTATGGAAACGGGCTTGATATAAAAGATGATATGTCTGCTTTTGTTTCCAATCCGATGGAACATGCCGAGGCTTCCAAAATCTCTCTGTACAGTGTAGCTGATTATACTTGGAATATGGAGAATTATGATAGTGAAACTTCTTGGAAACATGCAGTCAGAGACCTTATGCCACTTCATGCCGAATATTTGGAAATCTTCGCTGCTCATAATTCCGACCCGGGACAGAATGGACATCGCTTCCGTCGTGAAGAGTCCGTTGCCATTCAGCCTGCTCTCTCTGCCTTGTTGAAAGCCTATCAAGAGAAAAACGAGATAGATGAAGATGCCTATCGGCAGGTAGCTGAGGAATGCCGGAAGATAATCGTTGCCGCTGATGGATTGCTTGCGTCGGGAAATGAGAATCGTCCATTGATAACTGAAATAAGGCCTTGGCTCATTCAGTTCAAACAAGTGGGAGAGTATGGTGCGGAGGTGCTGAACATGATACGCCTGCGCCAGCAGAAGGATGCATTTATAGGTAGCTACGAACACGCCCGCGCCCTGCTGGTGCTGATGGGTGAGACGGATGCCCAATATAAAGCGGGCATAAAGAGCGGCAGCCTGCATCTGATGCCTACTTTCAATGCTTTGTTCGAAGCGGCGACAACGGGCTATAATGCAGCGTTCCATGCCGGGCTTGATACAAAGGCTGTTTATTCTCCCTACACGTTGAAGAGCGACGTGAATCAGTTGGCTTCGCTTCCTATTCAGCAGAAGGGAAAGGTGAATACAATTATTCCGTCCAATGAAGTCATCAACTGGCAGGCAGGCGGTGTGCTGACCATTTCGATGGATTATGCCCGCCAGTTGAGTTCGGTGCTTATCGATTTGGGAGATGCGGAGGTTACTGATTCGAAGTTTAAATTGGAAGTAACTTCGGATGGCACAAACTGGCAGGCGGTGGATTTGAAGCCGGGATACAGAACGCAGGTGAAGGCATCTCTCAAGGAGTTGAGTGTTGCGAAGAAGATGAGGTTGGTGAATGTATCCGACACAGAGCAGAAGGTGTATTTCAAAATGTTCCGTTTTACGGAGAATTGATATGGTTCCTGATTCTTAAAATAGAGTTACGCGCGTGGGACGATGCTCCCCGTTGTTCTTAAGATCGGAATGACGGGGAGCACTTTTTTTAGGAAGTTATTCAAGGCATTTGTCCAAGTCGCGGATGATTTGCTCTTTATCCATATTTTGTCCGATGAATACTATCTTCAGCATGCGGTCGCCGTATTGCTCGTCCCAGTCTCTTAGCAATCCCGGTTCTTGGCGCATCAGTTCTATCATGTCTTCTTCGGGGCGGTGGCATACCATTGTCCGGCTTCAGTTATTTTCTTCTGTATACCTGCTTGTTCAAAGAGGAAGGACATGTCGCGGTTGTGGCTGAAGTAGCAGACACCCTTGGCGCGGATAACGCTGCGGGGCCATTTGGTAGCGACATAGTGGTCGAACTTATGAATGTCGAATGCAGGACGGCGGTAGTAGACAAATGTGCCAATACCGTATTCTTCTACTTCACCTCCTTCATGATGGTGGTGATGATGACCCTCTTCATGATGGTAATGCGCCTCTTTTTCCTCCTCTTCGCTTACTTGTTGCTCTATGCCACGAATCCATCCGGCGGAAGTTGCGGCACGTTCAAAGTTAAAGAGGTGGGTATGGATAATCTTATCCAGGTCTACATCTGCATAGTTGCACTCTATAATTTGGGCACCGGGTTGCAAGGTGTGGATAATCTGCCTGATACGTTTTAATTCCTCGGGCTGTACTTCTGCTGCTTTGTTCAGCAGGATAATATTGCAGAACTCAATCTGCTGAATGATGAGGTTTTCTATATCTTCCTCATCAATGCCTTTGCGTGTCAAATCATCTCCGCAAGAAAATTCACTTTGCAGACGTAAGGCGTCCACCACGGTGGTAATGCAGTCTAAGCGGCAAATACCGTATTTAGTATACGCTCCTCCCATATGAGGAATGGAGCAGAGTGTTTGGGCAATAGGCTCCGGTTCACAGATGCCACTCGCTTCAATCACGATGTAGTCGAAGCGTTGCATCTTCATGATTTCGAACATCTGCTCTATCAAGTCTGTCTTCAGCGTACAGCAGATACAGCCATTCTGCAGAGCTACCAGGCTGTCGTCTTTCTTTCCCACCACGCCACCTTTCTGTATAAGGTCTGCATCAATGTTCACTTCGCCTATGTCATTGACGATAACGGCAAACTTAATGCCACGTTTATTAGAAAGAATGTGATTTACCAACGTCGTTTTGCCACTACCCAGATAACCGGTCAACAGCAGTACGGGGATTTCTATTGTATTCATAATCGTTTGATTTTATTCAATGATGATGGTCTTCTTTCATTAACTTCTGCAAAAGTATCTGATTTATGTGACAATGGATTGGAAAAGAGACAAATTTTTGTTTCTTCTATATTATCTAAACAGAAAAAAGGTGAAAAGCTTTGAGCTTCTCACCTTTCTTCTGTTATAGTTGTACTATGGCTTTAGTCCTTACACAATTCCTTGTGCCATCATAGCCTTCGCCACCTTCATAAATCCGGCCACATTGGCACCCTTCACGTAATTTACATAGCCGTCGGCTTCTGTACCATATTGCACGCAAGCTTCGTGAATGTTCTTCATGATGCTCTTCAGTTTCTCGTCCACTTCCTCTGCACTCCAGCTCAACTTGATGGCGTTCTGAGTCATTTCGAGACCAGATACTGATACACCGCCAGCATTGGCTGCCTTACCCGGAGCATACAGAATCTTTGCATCCTGAAATACCTTGATGGCTTCCGGTGTAGAGGGCATGTTGGCGCCTTCGGATACTGCCATTACCCCATTAGCTATCAACTGACGGGCATGGTCGCCATTCAATTCATTCTGAGTGGCAGAAGGCAAAGCGATATCAGCCTTTTCGCCCCAAGGCTTGGCTCCTTCCACATATTTCACACCCGGATATTGTTCAGCATATTCGCGGATACGTCCACGATAGAGGTTTTTCAGCTCCATGATGTAATCCAACTTTTCGCGGTCAATGCCGTCCGGATCGTATACATAACCGTCAGAATCAGACATGGTCAATACCTTGCCACCCAATTCCAATACTTTCTCGGCCGTATATTGAGCTACGTTACCGGAACCGGAAATCAGACAAGTTTTGCCTTTCAGGTCAGTACCCTTAGTCTTCAACATTTCCATCAAGAAGTAGATGTTACCGTAGCCGGTAGCTTCCGGACGAATCAGCGAACCGCCGAACTCACGGCCCTTACCGGTGAAAGTACCCGTAAATTCATGAGCCAGCTTCTTATACATACCGAACATGAAACCTACTTCACGACCACCTACACCGATATCACCGGCAGGTACGTCTGTTTCAGGACCGATATGACGCCACAACTCCAGCATGAAAGCCTGAACGAAACGCATAACCTCAGCATTCGACTTGCCGCGCGGAGAGAAGTCCGAACCGCCTTTACCGCCACCCATAGGCAGAGTTGTCAATGAGTTTTTAAATGTCTGCTCGAAAGCAAGGAATTTCAGGATGCTCAGGTTTACAGAAGAGTGGAAACGAACACCGCCTTTATATGGGCCGATAGCGTTGTTGTGCTGCACACGATAGCCCATGTTGGTTTGTACGTTACCCTTGTCATCCACCCAAGTAACACGGAACTGGTAAACGCGATCGGGGATGCAAAGACGCTCAATCAGATTGGCTTTGTCAAACTCCGGATGCTTGTTATACTCTTCTTCAATCGTAGAAAGAACTTCTTCTACTGCTTGATGATACTCCGGTTCGTTGGGGAACCGTCTTTTCAGGTCTTCTAATACCTTAGCTGCATTCATAATCTATTTCTTTTATTGGTTGCTACTATATGTTACCTAAAACAATTCGATTTTCGGTTTGTTTCCTTTTCCTCTCATTGCGG
>ENA-OQCU01000625-OQCU01000625.1-human-gut-metagenome-genome-assembly--contig:-NODE-625-length-15321-cov-3.137620_pt1 | contig 15321 bp, 13 predicted proteins | sample MGYA00242504_ERZ504590 | MGnify/ENA primary metagenome ERZ504590 (study PRJEB26092, sample SAMD00036318) | human gut metagenome | host: Homo sapiens | study: EMG produced TPA metagenomics assembly of... | reverse complement strand
AGATCATCGACGACTCCGACGGCGACCACGACTGGGGCCATCACCGGCACCATCGACCTGGACGCGACGCAATCCAGCGGCGAAGTCGTCTTCTTCGCTACGCCGTCACGAACGACTGACGCCGCCGGCCCCCGCCAGCTGGGGGCTGGCGTGAAGCGACTGGGGGTGGCCTGTCCGGCATCGAACCTATGTTCGATGCCGTGTTGTAGAGTGTAGGCATGACTGAGAATGATCTGTTCGGGGCGGCGGATGTGCCCGACGATATGACGCGACCGTTGGCCGTGCGCATGCGGCCTCGGACGGTCGACGAGGTGTTGGGGCAGTCCCATGTGCTGGGGGAGGGCTCCCCATTGCGGCGTCTGGCGAATCCCTCGTCCAAGGGGTCGCTGACCGCGCCGAGCTCCATCATCATGTTCGGACCTCCCGGCGTGGGCAAGACCACGCTGGCGACCATCGTCGCCCGTCAGTCGGGGCGCGCGTTCGAGGAGCTGTCGGCGGTGACATCGGGGGTGAAGGACGTGCGCGACGTGCTCGCCCGCGCGCGGCGCAGACTCGTCGGCGACGGCGCGGAGACCGTCCTGTTCATCGACGAGGTGCATCGTTTCTCCAAATCGCAGCAGGACGCGCTGCTGCCCGCCGTCGAGAACCGTGACGTCACCTTCATCGGCGCGACCACCGAGAATCCGAGCTTCTCCGTCATCAAACCATTGCTGTCACGTTCCGTCGTCGTCAAACTCGAATCGTTGGAACCGTCCGATCTCGCCACGCTCATCGCACGCGCGGTGGAAGACAAGCGCGGATTGAACGGCGAAGTCAAAATCGACGATGCGGCGGTCAACGAGATCATCCGCATGGCCGGCGGTGACGCCCGCAAGACGCTGACGATCCTCGAAGCCGCTGCAGGTGCCGTCACCGGAGACAAGGCCCGCAAAAAAGGCGCGCGGCGCCCGACCATCACGCCGGATGTGGTCTCGCAGGTCATGGACGCCGCCACCGTGCGCTACGACAAGGACGGCGACGACCATTACGACGTCATCTCCGCATTCATCAAATCGATGCGCGGCTCCGACCCGGATGCCGCGATACACTACCTCGCACGCATGCTGCGAGCGGGCGAGGATCCGCGGTTCATCGCCCGTCGCATCATGATCGCCGCCAGCGAGGAGGTCGGCATGGCCGCGCCGCAGATACTGCAGGTCACCGTCGCCGCCGCACAGGCCGTCGCGATGATCGGCATGCCCGAAGCGCGCATCATCCTCGCCGAGGCGACCATCGCCGTCGCCACCGCACCCAAATCGAACGCCAGCTACAACGCCATCAACCAGGCGCTCGCCGACGTGGATGCCGGGCTCATCGGCCAGGTGCCGCTATACCTGCGCAACGCGCCGACCGCGTTGATGAAAAGCTGGGGCAACCATGACGGCTATCGGTATGCGCACGACTGGCCGGGTGCCGTCGCGCCGCAGGAATACCTGCCCGAGGAGCTGCGCGGCCGCGAGTACTATCATCCCAACGACCGCGGATACGAGCACGAGGTCAGCCAGCGCTTGGACAAAGTTCGCTCCATCCTGCACAGTGAAACCGCGCCGGACGGCTATACCGAGTCCAAAGAGCAGAACGGATAAATCGCCCCGCCCGACGGGGTTGCCGAGCGGTAGCGAGGCTGGGAGTAGTTCATCGCAACCGCCAATCCGCCCTCGTCCGGCAATCCGTTACACTGTAATGTGGCCTGACGCAGTGTGGGTATCGTAAGGGCAGTCCGGAAACAACTGGCGTCGGTCTGAATGGATTTCATCACATGATCTCAACCTCGCAGGAGCGCATCCCCAAGCGTCTGATCGGCGCCATCGTCGCCGTGGGCTCGCTGGCATTCATCGGCATCCTCACCGAAACGGTGATGACCGTGCTGTTCCCGGAACTCATGACCGAATTCGGCGTGAACACCGCCACCGTGCAATGGATCACCACCGTGTATCTGCTGGTGGTCGCGGCCACGATGCCGCTGTCGTCGTTCCTGAACCGCCGCTTCCGGCTGAAGTCCCTGTTCATCGCGGCTGTGGTCCTCGCCGTGACCGGTTCGGCGATCATGATCGTCGGCCACACCTTCCCGGTCATCCTGCTCGCCCGCGTGATCCAAGGCATCGGCTCGGGCGTGGCGACGCCGCTGATGATGAACATCATCCTCGAACAATCGCCCCGCAGCAAGGTCGGCCGCCTCATGGGCGTAGGTTCGCTGGTGATCACGGTCGCCCCGGCCATCGGCCCCACCGTCGGCGGCGCAGTGTCGAGTGTTTTGCCGTGGCGTGCCATCTTCGTCATCGCCATTCCGATCGTGCTGTTGGTCTCCCTGCCGCTCGGACTGCACTGCATCGAGCAGAAACGCCCCACCGAGGACGCGCGGCTCAACCCAGTGCAGTTCGTGGCGATAGTGCTCGCCCTGAGCGGCATGATCTTGGCGCTCAACCAGATGGGCGTCGCGGTCAGCGCTGCGGTCAACGGCTCTTCGGCGACACGTCCCGTCATCATCACCGTCGTGAGCCTGGTCGTCGGTGTGGGCTCCCTGGTGTTCTTCGGCTGGTCATCCAGCCGCTCGTTCTCGCCGCTGATTCGTCTGGGATGGCTACGAGACCGTGTCGTCCAGCTTCATCTACTCGCGTACCTGATTCTGCCGATCGTCGGCATCGGATTCGGATACGTCATCACCAATCTGGCCCAGATGTCGCTTGGCACCAGCGCGTTCCACGCCGGCGTCCTCGTGCTGCCAGGCGCTCTGGTCGGTGCGTTCTTCGCGCCCGTCGGAGGCATGCTGTACGACAAATTCGGCCCGACGAAGCCAATTCTTTCGGCGATTTCGGTAGCCACGTTCGGACCGATCCTGCTGCTGGCATTCTCCATGCGGTTGACGCCTGCGCTGCTCGCCGGCTTCTACTTCATTTTCGGGCTGTGCTATGCGCTGGGATTCTCCAACATCATGACCAGTGCGCTGAGCGGCATCGACCACGCGTTCATGCCGGATGGCAATGCCGTGTTCAATACCGCATTGCAGTTCGGCGGTGCCGTCGGCACCGCACTGTTCTCGATGATTCTCGGCGTGGCTCAGGCGGGCGCCGGCTCGGCCGAAAAGGGGAGTGCCGCGTTCCGTCACGCCACGGCCGTGGGCGGCACGTGGATGTTCGCGACGATGACGGTGATCTGCCTGATCGCGATCTGCTCGCTTGCCTGCGCGTTCCGTATCCGTGCGTCGAGAACGGCTGCCGAGCGCTGACTCCCGCTCTGGGGATGGTCTAGGTCAGAGCCATCCCACCGCCAGCAGCGCGACGACGTAGGCGACGCACGCGGCTGCGACCATTAGATCGCGTCGGCGCGCGCGCATCACTCTCCAATGGGTGCGGTGGATGCCTTCCTCGTAGCAGCGCGCGTCAAGCGCCAGACTGAGATTATCCGCGTGACGCAGCGCCGCCACAAGGATCGGCACGATGATGGCGAACAGCGCTTTGACACGAGTGGCCGGCGAACCGGTCTCGATCGTGCCGCCGCGGGCCGATTGCGCGTCGATGATCGCCTTGGTCTCGTCGCTGAGCGTCGGCAGGAACCGCAGCGCAAGACTCATCACCAGAGCCACTTCCTGCGTGTGCCAGCCGATCTTTCTGAACGGCAACAGCAGGGAGCCGAACGCATCCGTCATCGCGGTGGGGGTCGTCGTCGCAAGGAACACGGCACCCAGGATGATCACCAGCGCGAGACGGCACGAATACAGCACCGCGACCATGAGCCCGCCGGTGGTGATCGGCAGCGGGCCGATATGCGCAAGCGTCTCGCCGGATCGGGCGAAGAACATGTTCACCAGGCCCATCACCGCGAATACGATCAGGAACACGCGCACGGAAGACAGCAAACGCAGCGGATGCAGCCGGGCGGCCGCCACGAACGCATGCGGTCAGGACGGCGCCCATCGCCAGCTGCGCCGGCCTGGTGATGACGAATGCGGTGAACATCAACGTCAGGAACGTCACCATCTTCGCGCGCGGATCCAGGGACGCTACGAATGACGGACGGTTCCTGGATCCGTCTTCAATGGACTCGATGCCGGCTTTGCCGGCGTTCGTGGAAGACTCGGTGGCGTCGCTGACGCTGGTGTCTCCGTCGTCTCCGGTGCCGCAACCATCGCCTTCGCCGTCGCCATTATGCGATCCCATGGTGATGATGCGGTCCGCGCAGTGCTCGGCCTCGTCGATGGAATGCGTGATGATGAGCACCGCCACGCCCTGACTTTTCAGGGAACCCAGCAGCGCGTGGATGCGGGAGACCGCCGATTCGTCCAGACTGGCGGTCGGCTCGTCCATGATGAGCACACGAGGGCGGCATGCGATGACGCCCGCGATGGCGACGAGCCGCTGCTGCCCGCCCGACAGGTTGAACGGAGAACGGTCGGCGAGATGCTCGATATGCAGCATCCGCAGCGCCTCCTCTACGCGGGTGGCCACCTCCAACTCGCTCAGATGCTGGTTGCGTGGGCCGTACGCCACATCCTCGGCGACGGTGTCAGCGAACAGCTGACGCTCCGGATGCTGCATGACATAGCCGACGTTGCGCCGCAGGGCCGCGCGTTCTTTTCGGGTGAGTGCGCGAGGCCGTTTCCCGTGTTTCGACGACGCGACCGGCAATCCGGCCACGGTGATCGAACCGGCGGACGGGCGGTCCAAGGCGCACAGCAGACGTGCGAGCGTGGTCTTGCCAGCGCCGTTGGAACCCATCAGCGCCACGATTTCGCCTTCGGCGACGCGCAGAGAAAGATTCTCGAAAACCGGGGCGTCGCCATCGTCATAACGATATGACAGGCCGGCTACTGCGATGGCGTCGGATGCTGAGCCTGTAGGTGGAATGGGTGATGCGTCCGACTTGGTAGACGCCGGTTTTACGGGTTGTCCGGATTTCGCTGGTTGCGCGGGCGACGCGGCCGCGGTGGAACCTCCGGGCTCCTCAGCTGCCGACTCCGTGGAGCCCGCAGCGTCAGTCGCGTCAGCGTGGCTCCGCGCAATCACTTGCTTCGCCGCAATCGCGTCCCTGTCGGCTTCGACCTGCGTGAGCAGCCCGCCGTCTATGCGAAGTACGCGGTCGGCGTGCATGGTCTCGTCATGATGATGCGTGACCAGCACGATCGTCGTGCCACGCCGTTGCAGCATGTCGAGGATGCGCATCACCTCGATCCGCGCGTCGGGATCCAGCATCGCGGTCGGTTCGTCGAGCACCAGCATGCGCGGGTTCATCGCCAGCATTCCGGCGATGGCGATACGCTGCTGCTGGCCGCCGCTCATGCGCGTCGGATCCGCGTGTCGGAACCCCGCCATATCCACCGATTGCAGGGATTCGTCGATGCGCCCGCCGATGTCGTCCCGAGCCACGCCGAGGTTTTCCGGGCCGAATGCCACATCATCCTCGACGATGGTGGTGACGATCTGATCCTCCGGATTCTGGAACACTGTGCCGATGCCATGCCGGGCATCGCGGTATTCGTTCGGATTCGCTGAAGCGGTCTCGCCGTCGAAGACATGATGGCCCAGCAGCGTCACATCGCCGCCGTCCGGGGCTGCGAGACCGGCGATCAGACGCGCCAGAGTGGATTTGCCGGAGCCGTTGGGGCCCATCAGACACAGCCGCTCCCCGCTGCGGATGGTCAGGTCGATGCCGTCAAGCACCCATGTGACGCCGTTGTCATAGCTGAATCGCACATGCTCAAGTCGTGCGGCGGGAACCATGCTGTTCATATCATCCATTCACAAAACATCGTGGTCAATCCATATCATAGCGGCCATTGTCACCGCTGACGGATGCAGCCCGCCAGAGAGGTCATCACCCGGACTGTCGGAAATAAGCCTCGTGCGATGACCCTCTTGGTGGGCTGCCCTAGGCGGCGATTTCGCGCCGCGTCATGTCAGCGATTCAGCAGGTTCGAAATCGGCTTGTACACCAGGAACGTGACCACGCCGTGAATCACGAACTTGATCAGGTTGAACGGCAGCAGCGCGGGAACGATGATGGCCGCCACCTCGGAGACCGGCCAGCCGGTGTAGATCGGCGTGATGACCAGATTGCCGGCGATGGCCGCGACCAAGGCCAGCAGGGCACCGACGACCAAACCGATGACAGCGCCCTTGCGCGTGTGCACGTGGCGATAGATGAGCGCCGCCGGCACCGACAGCGCCAAGGCCACCAGCACGGCCATCAGCGTGCCCCACGGGTCCATGAACACGTGCGGTACGAAGCCGAGCACACTGACGATCGCGGCTGCGGCCGGGCCGTATGCGAAGCCGGCGATCAGGCACACGATGCCGGACGGGTCGTATTTGAGGAACGAGAACGCCGGGTTCGGCAGGATCGGGAACGAGATGAAGCTGGTCGCCATCGCCAGCGCCACGAACAGCGCGTACATGGCGATGCGGCGGGTCGACCAGCGGCCGGAATCGGCGACGCCGGTCGAATGCGCCAAATCCGGGCGCGTCGGCTTGGCCGCGTTCGACGAATCGGCTGAATTGGGTTGCGAAGATACACTCATGGTGAGCTCCGTTTCTTCCATCCGGACTTTGACCGTTGGCTCCGGATTCCCACCGGATCAGCCGCTTGCGCGGGTCGCGGGCTGTCGCGGCCGCCGTTATGAATCCCGGCTCCGCAGGTCACCGCCAGTAAGGAATTGCACCTTCCCTGAAACTTGCTTGACCATGTATACGCCGGGGTGTGGATGATTGACGTAACGTTGCCCACATAGCGAACATGAGGCATCCATGCGCGTAGGTGGCCCCATCCACTACGTTGTGACCGGTTTTTCGCGCTGTATACCGGCGCAATTGCCCATTTCGACACGATTTCGTTATACAATTTCGCGTACAGCCACTATGACGTGCGTGTCGCACACCGTCCAACAGGAGGTCATGATGATTGATACCGCTCAGGCGTTTGGCGTGGATATCGGCGGATCCGGTATCAAGGCCGCTCCGGTCGACCTGAACAAGGGGGAGTTCGCCGAGCCCAGGCTGAAGATCCTCACCCCGTCCGAGTCCACCCCGCAGGCGATCGGATCGGTGCTGCGCAAGCAGCTCGAACATTTCGAGGTTCCGGAGACGGTTCCGGTCGGCATCTCTTTCCCCGCTCCGGTCAAGCCCGGCCAGAAGCTGAATTGGATCGCCAACCTCGACCAGTCGTGGGTGGGCGTCGACATCACCGAGGCGCTGTCCGAGGAGTGCGGCCGTCCGGTCACGGTCGTCAATGACGCCGATGCCGCCGGCTTGGCGGAACAGCAGTTCGGCGCGGCCAAGGGTCAGGAGGGTCTGGTCGTCGTGACCACGCTCGGTACCGGCATCGGCACGGCGCTGATCTATGACGGCGTGCTCATCCCGAACACCGAGCTCGGCCACATCGAGCTGGAGGGCGGCAAGGGCGACGCCGAGCGCTACGCATCCTCCGCGGTGCGCGAGCGCAAGGAGCTCAGCTACAAGAAGTGGGCCAAGCGTCTGACCAAGTATTACAGCCTGATCGAAAAGTACTTCAGCCCCTCGCTGATCGTCATCGGTGGTGGCGTGAGCCGCAAGAGCGACAACTTCGTGCCGTTCATCGACATCGATACGCCGACTGTCCCCGCGAAGCTGCGCAACGAGCCGGCAGTCATCGGTGCCGCCTACTACGCCAGCACCAAGTAGCGCAGAGGGCACAGGCACATACATTCGCACGCCACACCTTGGCCGACCATCGTCCCGGCAATGCAGGACGCATGTCGCGGTAGGGTAGTGGCGTGCGTTTTTCTTCCCGAGTAGATCTGAGCGAGCCCAATCCCATAGCCGCAGCCGAGACACATTGCCGGCGCGAAGGCATGCCCCTGGGCAAGCTCAACGATTCCAATCCCACACGTCACGGACTTGCACCGGCACTGTGCCGGGCACGTACACCGCCGACCCGAGAGCCCGCGGCCCGCACGGGAGGCGCTGGCCTCCTTCCTGACCGAGCTTCACCGGGGGCCGCCGAAGGTGCCGGCACCGCGCCGGCGGCGATCCGAATCGCCTCTATCTGCTGAGTTCCACGTCACAGGCGTACTCGTGGCTCATGAAGCTGCTGTGTGACGCGGGCGATGCGGTGCTCGCCCCCAAGCCGGGGTATCCGCTGATCGAATCCATCGCCCGCCTGGAATGCGTCGACACTATCGAATACCAGCTGCGTTTCGACGGGTCATGGTACATCGACGTCGCCGAGTTGCGCGCGCTGCTGGACGGGCCGCAGGGGGCGCGTATACGCGCTTTGGTGCTCATCAACCCCAACAATCCGACCGGGTCCTATGTCAAGGCGGGGGAGCGCGAGCAGCTCGTCGGCCTGTGCCGCGAGCGCGGTGTCGCCATCATCGCCGACGAGGTGTTCTACGATTACGTGCTGGAGCCGTTCCCCGGCAATGCACGGCTCGCCGGCGAGGCGGGGGCGTTGACGTTCGCGTTGGACGGGTTCTCGAAGATGCTCGCCGCGCCCCATGCCAAGGTCGGCTGGATTCAGGTGTCGGGCCCTGAGACGGACGTTCGCGAGACCATGCGTCGGCTGGATGTCATCGCCGACGACTACCTGCCGATGAGCGACATCATCGCCTCCCGCATCCCGGACCTGTTGGAGGCGGCGAAGGTCCAGACCGACCTCGTGCGCGGCCGGGTGCAGGGCAATCTCAGGGCACTGCACCGCATGCTGGAGTCCGACCCGCTCGGCGTCGTCTCCGTGCTGCGGGCCGAGGGCGGCTGGAACGTGCTGCTGCGCGTGCCGGGCGTCATCGACGAGAACGAGCTGGTGCTGCACATGATTGACGCGCATGGCGTCTCCGGCCAGCCCGGCTATTTCTTCGACATGGCCTCGAACGGCTATCTGGCCATATCGCTGCTGCCCGAACCGGACGAATTCGCGCATAACGTGCGCGTCGTGCTGGACTCGGTGGCCGAATTGCTGGGGTGATTGTCGAAGGACGCTCTCAAAACTCGCAGATACAAATTCTGCGTTTTCTGCGTTTTGGCCATTTTCCGCCGTTTTCGCGTAAAAGCGGAAAACGTATCTGCGAGTTTTGAGAGTGTGCTTTCCGCTATCGTGCCACTTTGGACCGAATCAGGTCCTCATAGAACGCGGCCGCGGCGGCAGGTTCCCCGTCGAATACCACCGCGTGGTCGTCGACCACCAGCGCCCGGTCGATCGCGTACTGCGGCCGTGTGATCATGTCCACGTCATGCGTGGCGAAAATGACCTGTTTGTTGTAGCCGAACAGCGCCTTCGCCACGTGGGCCGAGCCGATCTCGTCCAGGCCCTTGGTGGGCTCGTCCGCCACGATTGCCGCGGGGGAGAAGCTCAACGCGCTGGCGATGGCGAGCAGGTGCCGCTGCTCGCTGTTGAGCGAGCTGGCCGACTGCCGAGCCACGGTGCTGAGCCCGAAATGCGCGAACAGGTTGCCGACGATGGCCAGCCGCTCTGATTCGGGCACCTTGTGCTTTTTCAGCGGCTGGTCGATCGCCTCGCGGATGGTCGCCGCACGGTAGTAACTGTCGGGGATCTCCTCGCGGCGGACACGCCCGACGATGTCCTCGATGCGTTTGAGATCACGCTTGACGGCGGGGCTGAGCGCGGTCTCGCCCGCGGTGATGGAGACGGATCCGCTCGTGGCGGCCAATGCTCCGTCGAGCAGCTTGAGCAGTGTGGTCTTGCCGGCGCCGTTCAGCCCGATGACCGCCACGCGCCTGTCGTCGGGCGTGATCGTCAGCGATGTGGGAAGAAGCCCGACGGAACCGTCCTCATAGGTGTGTCCGGCTTGGTCCAGCGTGAAGGTCACCTGCGATGGCAAGGCTTCGTCCTTGCCGAAGAGCGAGTCAAAAAGTCCCATGACTCCTATAGTAGCGGCATCGGCGCATTCGCATCGGCCCGCATCGCGAGAAGGCCCGGCGGCCGCCGGTACGCGGTCGCGGGCCTTCTCGTCATGGCCTGCGGGCGATCGTCTTCGCGTCAGGCGAAATAGAAGCCCTTGGAATCGTACTGGTACCTGCGGTACTGCGAGCGGGAGTCCTTGTCCTTGGAGGACTTGACCGTGCTGATGTCGGCGATGGTGGTCCAGTCGTAGTCGGGCCGGGTCATCGCGTAGCCGAAGTCGTTGTCGAACATGTAGATGTAGTACTGGCCGTCGGGCAGCAGCTGGATGGTGTTGAAGTGGATCCAGTCCCAGCGCCCGGATGCGGCCGGATCGGATTCATCGATGCCGGAGTGGTCGGTGGAAGCCTTGTAATCGGGGAACATCTCGCCGAAGTCGACGAGCTCTCCAGCTTTCCGAACCGGTTCATGCCGACGAAATGCTTGGTCGACGCGGAGAACCACATGAGCCCGTTGTCGTCGAACAGCAGCCGTTGCGAGCGGTAGTACGGTAATAATGCGTAGAGGAAACGCTATGTGTTGTCTGGCGATTTCCTGAATCGCATGAATGTCGATTATGGCGGGCGGCTTATACGTGTCGCGGTCCGGTGCCGTCCGCGACACGCCCGCGGGCGGCTACAGCCTGAACCAGGCGACGACCGTGTCGTAGAGGACCGGATTGTTGTTGATCAGCGAGTCGTCGCGGCCCGGGATGAAGCAGGCCAGCACAGCCAGGATGATGGATGCCATCAGCACCGCCACAACCAGTCCGCGGACGCATGCGAGCACCATCGGGTGACGCTTCGTGACGTCTCGCCGAGGCTCGTTGCGTTCCGACGGATCGGGCGCACCGGCCGCGATCGCGTCGCCGCCGGGATGCATGAGATACAGCATCGGCGCCAGCGCGGCGATCGCCATCATCCACCCGAAATCGCAGATGTAGCGCCATCCCAGGCCCGCGGTGTGGCTGTCGAACGACGCCAGCAGCACCGCCAGAGCCAGGGAGCACGTGGCGAGCCCCCAATAACCCGACCTGTGCATCCTGCGCCGCAGGAACGGGGCCGCCAGCGCGAGCAGCAGCAGCGGGCATGCCGTGAACAGGCCGCCGGCCATCGGCTCGTAATAGCCCCATTCGCGGAACGCCATGGGCGTCATGCCAATGAAGGGGAACTCCGACGTGAACCGCAACGGCAGGAACAGGTAGGCGCCCACCGACGGCAGGAAATTGGCCGTCGGCTGCACGAACCTGGTCATGTCGGTGACGGTCATCTGGTAGTCATTGCCGAAATCCAGCGGCGACCCGAACCGGGCGACGTTGTAGGCCATCAGCGGCAGCACCACGATCAGGGCGGGGATGATGACGGCGGCCGGCGCTCGCAGGGCCCTTCGCGGGGGCAGGGAGCGGCTTTGCAATCCCCTGCAGCAGCGAGGTGATCTGCGGCCAGAAGATCGGGAAGCACAGCAGCGCGGACAGCGCGAACGTGGGCCGGCATCCGAAATTCGCCGCGATGCATGCCGCGCCGGCGGCGAGATAGCGCAGCGATAGTGGTTGGGCGCCCGCGACCGACCAGCTGCCCACATGGACGTGCTCCCCGCGCCCGGGATGCCGTTCGGGTGTCGCTTTGAGCCACAGCCACAGGCCGAGCGTCGTGAACATCAGGGATGCGGCGAAGGGCACGGAGTAAAAATTCAGGCGGAAATGCAGATAACTGGCGTTCGAGCCGAGCAGGAACATCACGATGACGATGGACGTGGCCGCCACCGATGCGTTCGGGCACAGACGGTGCGTCAGCCGTATCACCAGCAGGCATGCGAAGACGGCGAACAGGAACATCATCAGCAGTATGCACACGGACGTGGGCAGCATCATGCCGCCGGGCGTCCATAGGGACGTTATCGCACGGAACGGCAGGAAGAACAGCACCACGGGCACCACGCCGAAATACGAATACCAGTGGCCGCCATAGAAGGCATAATCCCAGAATATCTGCGTCTTGCCGGATTCGAACAGCTGACCGCGCACCAGGATGTCATGCGGGTTCGCAGCCTGCGCCAGCTCGGGGGAGACCGGCAGATCCAGCCACACGCGGCCGTTCAGCAGCGACTGCGCGGCATGGTCGTACTGGTCGAAGTCGTAGGTGTAGCCATGCGGGTTGGGGAACACCAGCGGCCCGGAGACGAGGAATTCGCCGACGATGCGCACCGTGGTATAGATGGCCAGCGGGGCGAGGAATGCCACGAGCGCCCACCGCTGCCGTACGCTCGCGGGATTGAGCCGTATGCGCCACAACGCGGAGCCGGGTCGCCACAGCGCGACCAGTAGCGCCACCGCGGCCATGATCGACACGCGCAGCCAACTGAACTCGAAGGGAACCCGAACGTTAGCTCTGACCGCGGAGAACGGGATACGAGAGCCCACGGGCTCCTCGATCCACAGGCGAACCGAGCTGCCCGGCTTCACCTTAAGGTACAGCGAGCGCGGCGCCGACGTGGAGACGGAGGTGATCTCGCCGGTGCGCGAATCGGTGTCGGCGCGCACGAACACGTTGTTCGCCGCTTTGACGTCGCCGCCTTCGGGCGTGTTCACCGCCTCGATGCGCACGTATGACGACGTGCCGTCCGCACTCACTTCCATGTACGCCGACGTCGGGTCGGTGACGGTGAGGATGCCGTCCTCGCCGCGTTTGAGACCGTCTCCCATGACGTTCGTCGCCGCGGCGGAATCGGTGCTGGCACCGAGCGTGGTCCAGAACGGCATGTTGAACGCCACGCATTCGATCACCAGGATCGCCAGCAGCGCCACAAGCATGGCTGGCAGTGACCGTCGCATGTGGTCTCGGGAAATGATGGAAGAACGCACCCCATTATTCTATCGGCTTCATGTCGGGTTGGATTGAAAGAATGTGTGCCATGTTCCGAAACGCTTCACACTTCCCGTCAGAAGGCTCTCTTGGAAGGCTGATCTCAGGCCTGTCCGGCGCGTTGCGACAGGTGGGGGACGCCGCCGCGTCCGTACTGGGCGGGCGTGGCGTTCGTATGGACGAGGACGGGCAGGGACCGTTCGAGGCGGCGGTGCAGGCCGCGGCCGGGTCCGGCAACGACACGGATGCGATGATGGCCGCGCTCTCGAAGCATTCGGTGAGATTGACGCCGCTTATCAAGCGCCGCGTGTTTCCCGACCTGCCCGGTGTCCTGCGCGGTGTGGCGCTGGGATGGGCGCAGCTGACCTCGGGGGAGGGCGCCACCGTCTCGATAGGGCTGTTCATCGGGCATGACCGTTTCTCGCAGATCGCGCTCGCCGACGGGAACGGGCGCGTGTTCGTGACCTCCGACCCGCATGCCGATACGCATGATATGAAGCCGCGGTTCATGCTCGTCAAGGAGGAGGAGCTGGACGCCGTCGACGGCGCGAGATTCGGCGCGAAGGCGCGGCCGCCGTCTGCGGTGACGGGGGCCTCGACCGGCGAGTCGGCGGGCACGGTCCGCGCGTTTCAGGGCGGCATCGTGGGACGGGACGCCACAGGGCGCATGACATGGCTTGCCTCGTGGCTGAAGACGGGAAACCGGTACACCCTGGAGCAGATGCGCTCCCCGCTGCCCGCCTCGCTGCGGCAGCGTCTGGAGTACCGTGACGCCATCTCCATCGCCTTCCTCGCCGCATACATGCTGCCCGAAATGCGGGGGCTGCTCATCGGGTTCGGATCGGGCAACATCTTCCGTCGCCTCAACCGTGAGGCGCCGATGGGTGCCATACGCCGCAGCATACGCGACACGATGGAGGCTCGCGCGCACGGCATGCGGGCGTCCGGTCTGGAGGATCATTTCGCCGACCTGATGCAAGAGGCCGGCGCCCTCGACCATGCGTCCGGCTTGGAGGCGGTGCACGGGGCCGAACCGCTGCACCTGGTATACGTCCAGTTACTCCGGCGGGTATTTCTTCGCGTGGGATTCCGGCCTGGAGTTCCGCGCCGCGCTGCGCTCGCTGAGAATCGAGGGCAATCTCAACCGTTTCGCCGCAGTGAGCGCGTGGATCGAACGATCCGCCCGCAACGGCGGCGTGACCGAGGACACGGTCACGCGCGCGCAGGCCGCGCAGATCGATCTTGCGCTGCTGGACGATCCGGCGCTGATGGCGCTGCCTTGGGAAGGGAACCCCGCGATATCCGGAATCGATTTCCCGCACGACGACGGCGTGGCGGCGATACGACACGTGTGGCGGTACGCGGGCGAGACCGCTGACCGGATGCTTCAAGACAATCCGAATCCCGCGGGCGGGCGGGTCGGTTCCGACCCAGGGGCGTCAGAATGGGTGTACCGTCAGGCGGTGTCCCGGCTGCTGCGCCAGCTGAGGCTCCCGTATCGCTTCGACATGGAATTCCGCGGCAATCTCGAACAGGGGACGACCGCGGTGGCGTTCACCACGGCGGGCCCCTCCATGATGCCGGAAAGCCGCTATGACGAGTGCACCCACGATTGGGTCTCGTTCTCGCAGGGGGAACGGGCCGCCATGAGCGCCGCGTACAATCTCCGCGTCGGGCTCATCATCGCGGCACTGTGCTTCGGCGCGAGCGAACGGGTCGATCAGGTGTGCGTGCGCATCGATTCCATCGGTCTGGAAGAGGCGGTCGCCGAGCAGGACAGCGCGATCTCCGATCTGATGAGCGCAGCGCTGCGATCGTTCGAGCGCCTGCACACGGGCGATGCCGGCGCGTCCAAGGCCGATCCGAAGGACGGCGACCATCACGGCGATCCTTCGCATACGCCTTCCGCGGAGCCGGCGCCTGATGCCCGCACCCGCAGGCGGATGCCAGAGGCGCCCAGGACGCGAAGACGGATGCCGCCGGTGAGTCCGTTTCTGCGACCGTCGGGGATGATGATCTGCAGTCGTTGGAGAGCTTCGCCGACATGATGAAGGACATCAATTTCGAAGACTTCGTACGGGACTCCCCGCAGGAAGTCCAGGACTCCGACTCCGGCGATACGGGTCAGGCGGATGACGCCGGAGCGGCCCCCGGCGGCGAAGGCAACGAAGAAGGTGACACCGACCCCATGGATGCGCTGCGCCGCAGCCCCACCGTGCGAAACCTCGTCACCGTAACGTTCACCAGGCAGGAGTTGCTGCAGCGGCTGCGCGAAGACGCGTTGCGGCACCCCGCCGACACCTATCGCCTGTTCGGCGCGGTGATGGACATCGACGAGCAGGGCGGACTCGCCCCCATCAGCGCCGAATTCGACCTGCGCGACGCGAGGTTCTCCCCGACGGGCTCCCAGGAGGAGCCGGAACTGTCGGACAAGGTCTTCCCGGCGACTGTCGCCGGCATCCTCGGCACGGACAACGCCGAGGGCCTGTCCATCCAGCGGGCGGACCTGCTGCAGCGCTGCGTCGACGAATTCCACCGGCTCGCCGCCGACGGG
>ENA-OQCU01000624-OQCU01000624.1-human-gut-metagenome-genome-assembly--contig:-NODE-624-length-15327-cov-3.032895_pt1 | contig 15327 bp, 16 predicted proteins | sample MGYA00242504_ERZ504590 | MGnify/ENA primary metagenome ERZ504590 (study PRJEB26092, sample SAMD00036318) | human gut metagenome | host: Homo sapiens | study: EMG produced TPA metagenomics assembly of... | reverse complement strand
CTGGTACCGGGCGACGCCGGTGTTCGAGGGGGACGATCTGGTGGCGCGTGGCGTTCACATCGAAGCCGGAGTCGGTGGAAGACGGCGGTGCAGGCGTCTGCGTTCAACGTGTTCGCCTACAACGCGCAGCCGGGGGTGGAGATCGATTACGCCACCGGCGAGAGCCGGCTGGACGGCTCGCTGGAATCGCAGGGCGCCTTCGATGCGTCCCAGTACGCCTACGTCCTCAACGTCAAGACGAAACGCTTCCACAAGCCCGATTGCCCCTCGGTCGAAGACATGAAGGCGGCCAACCGGGAAGGTTTCGACGGCTCGCGCGAGGAGGCGGAGGCCGCGCGGCTACGTCCCCTGCGGCAGGTGCAACCCGTAGGCGCATGCCCCCTCGATGTGCCCCCTGTGGTTTCTCGACGCTCCACGCTCATCCTCGTGTACAATTTCCGGCATGGAGAACGCGCGAAACGACATAGAGGCGCTTGACGACTTGGAGCTGGACGCGCCCGCGTCCGTTCCTGCCGCGTCAGACGACGTCGCCGCGCCTGCGCGCCCGGCGAAACGTCCTCGTCGCGAGGCTCCCACCGACGAGGAGCGCCGTCAGATGCACGCCTCGTTCAACGACCGCATCTCCTACCTTTGCAAGATGGCGGCGCTCGTAGTGGCGCTCGTCTCCCTTGCCACCATCGCGCTGGGCCAAGAGCTTCCCCAGTTCGTCCTCATGGGGCTGTGCCTGTCGGTGGCGCTTTTGGCCATCGCCATGCTGCAAGACCATCATCAGCGCAAACGATAACCGCATCGACCCAACCAAGGATACGCACGCATGATCATCGAAGCATTGAAGGCCTTCCTCATCGGCATCGTGGAAGGCATCACCGAATGGCTGCCCATCTCCTCGACCGGCCACATGATCCTCGTGGACGAGTTCGTGAAGCTGCAGGTGTCCGACGAGTTTCTGGCCCTGTTCCTCGTGGTCATCCAGCTGGGCGCCATCATGGCCGTGCTCATCCTGTACTTCCACAAGCTGAACCCGTTCTCGCCGAAGAAGGACGCCGTCGAGAAGAAGAGCACGTGGCGTCTGTGGGGCATGGTGGCCATCGGCTGCATCCCGGCTGCCGTCATCGGCCTCTTGTTCGACGATCTGGTGAACGAGTACTTCTACAACAAGGTGACCGTGGCGGCCATGCTCATCCTGTACGGCGTGGTGTTCATCGTGCTCGAGCGTCGCAACCGCCGTCGTCTGCGCGAAGCGGAAGCCGCCCTCGAGGCGCCGCGCGGCCGCCATGCGCGCGTGTCGTACGGCGATGCGGCCGACGAGGCCGAGGCGTCGCTGTTCAAGATCACCGATGTCGACGAGATCGATTGGAAGACCGCGCTCAAGATCGGCTGCTTCCAGGTGCTGGCCATCATCCCCGGCACCAGCCGCTCCGGCGCCACCATCATCGGCGGCATGCTGTCCGGCTGCTCGCGCACGGCCGCGGCCGAGTTCACGTTCTTCCTGGCCATCCCCATCATGCTCGGCTGGGGCCTGGTGAAGTGCATCAAGTTCTTCGCGGCCGGCATCGCCATGACCTCCACCGAGATCCTCGTGCTGGCGGTGGGCATCGTCACGGCGTTCGCCATGTCGGTGGTGGCCATCAAGTTCCTCATGGGCTACATCAAGAAGAACGACTTCACGGCGTTCGGCTGGTACCGCATCGTCGTGGGCGTGTTGGTGCTGGGCTACTTCGTCTTCGAAAGCATGGGCATGCTGCCGTAAAGGTCGTGCATACAGATATCGCACGGTTCGCGGCGCGCCTTCGGGCGCGTCGCTTCGCGTTGTCGCCCGAAAGCCGCGTTTTCGCGGCCGAAACCGAGGCTTTGGGGCGACAACGCGTCCCGACGTCCCTGCCCTGCCGTCTCGCGCGCGATAGGCGGCGGGGCAGGGACTTCATACCGCCTATCGCTGCGCCCCGCTACGCCATGAACAGCACGGCGAGCAGCGGGATGGTGAACACGGCGCCCAGCGTGGTGACGAACGTGCCCTGCGCCATAGTCTTGCTGTCGCCGCCGTACTGGTAGCACAGCATGGTGCCGTTCGTGGCCACCGGCATGGCCGACAGCAGCACGATCACGCCCAGCAGCACGGGGTCGCTCACGAGGAAATGCAGCGGCAGCCATACGAGCGCTGGCGCGACCAACAGGCGCACGAGCGCGGCCGCCATGAGGCGCGGCCCGCCCACCAGCTGGCGCGCCGGCACGTTGGCCAGCGACGAGCCGATGATGAGCATCGCTGCCGGGGTGGTGAGCGAGCCCAGGGTGTCCAGCGCCTCGCCGAGCACCGGCACGCCGTGGATGCCGGCGAACGCCAGCGCGATTGACGCGACGCTGGCCACGATGCACGGCGAGAGGAACGACTTCGGGCTCATCTTGATCTTCACGCCGTATTTGTTGTCCGTGGCGAGCATCCACACGCCTAGCGTGAAGACGAGCGCATTGAACGCGAGATTGAACACCGTCGTGTAGATGAGCGCCTCCGCGCCGAAAACAGCCGCCGTCACGGGGAAGCCGATGAAGCCCGTGTTGCCGAACACCATCATGAACCGGAAGACTCCTTTGCGTCCGTCGGGCACGCGCAGCGCGGCCGTGATGGAGAATCCGATTGCGACGAGCACCACGTAGCTGGCGCACGAAACGCCCGCGGTCCAGAGGATCTTCGTCGCCGAGGGCAGCGTTTCGGCGGTCAGCACGGAGGCCAGTATAAGCGCCGGCAGCGCCGTATTCAGGATGAGCTTCGAGAACTTCTTGTCGAAGTCCTCGTCCATGAGGTTCAGCCGCTTGGCGGCGTAACCTGTCGCGCCCACGGCGAACAGGACGACCATCTGCACGAATATGTCGGCGAACTGCGAGATCAACGAGGCTTCCCTCTCAATAGGTTCGGATTCGGCGCAGCAGCGAGGCGCGCGTTCCCAGTGTACACCGTCAACGGGAGCCGGGGCGCCGAGCGGCTTGCAGCTTCGCCCTTCCATCGGTTTTCGGCATGCGCCGACCGCGATATCCCATGTACTTCCTCGCTAATTCGGCCGGCATGGCAATCGGGCGCGCCGCTTTTGCTATCATGTCAGCACACGTGTCGCCCGAGAACATCGCCGCTTTCGCGCGAGGCAGCGGGTCGAACCGCACGTTAAAGCATGAGAGTCATGAGAGGAAAAGCCGATGTCTGAGAGAGACAGCTCCCTGGCGGAGATCCAAGAACATCGTGCCAAGATCGACGAGATCGACAAGCAGATCGTCGCCTTGCTCAACAAGCGCGCCGGTCATTCGCTGGTCATCCGCGGTCTCAAGCCCGGAGCCCATCTGGGCTTGTACGACGCCAAGCGCGAAGAGGAGATATTCGCGAAGGTGAGCAGCTACAACGAGGGTCCTTTGTACAACGGGAACCTGTGCGAGATCTACGCCACCATTCTCAAGATCATGAAGGAGACCCCGTCCGTATGAGCGAAGCGAAGATAGCCCCCATTCCCGACTTGGGCACCCGCACCGACGAGATCACCATTTTCGCCGGCCCGTGCTCCGTCGAGTCGGCCGAGCAGTTCGAAGAAGTGGCCGAATGTGTCGCGGGCCTCGGCCTCACCTGGATTCGCGGCGGCGCGTTCAAGCCCCGCACGAACCCGCACTCGTTCCAGGGCCTGGGCGAGGAGGCCCTCAAGATCATGCGCGATTCCGGCGAGAAGCACGGCCTGAAAACGCTCACCGAGGTCATGGACTCGGCGCACTGCGAGCTGGTCCACTCCTACGTGGACGGCCTGCAGGTAGGCGCGCGCAACTTCCAGAACTTCAGCCTGTTGAAGAAAATCGGCCAGGTCACCGCCGAGTCGCACAAGATGGTGCTGTACAAGCGCGGTTTCGCGGGCACCATCGCCGAATGGCTGGCCGCCACCGACTACCTCACGGCGGAAGGCAACGACAACGTGGTGCTGTGCGAGCGCGGCATCCGCACGTTCGAGACGGCCACGCGCTTCACGCTGGACATCGCCGCCATCCCGGTGATCCACAAGCAGTCGCTGTGCCCGGTGTGCATCGACGTGTCGCACCCTGCCGGCCAGCGCGACCTGGTGCCGTCGCTCGCCTTTGCCGCCGTGGCGGCCGGCGCCGACTCCCTCATGATCGAGGTGCATCCCAACCCGCCCGCGGCCCTGTCCGACGGCCCGCAGCAGCTGACGCCGGCCCAGTTCAAGGTGCTCGTGGCGAAGCTGCGCGAGATCGCCGCCGTCTTCGGCAAGAAGATCGTGTAAGGAATCGGGCGCGTCCGACGGCTCGGAAACCGTCGGACGCGCCCCGTTTGTAAAAACTTTACCCGAACTTTACCTTCCCTTGACCGGGGCCTTACCGTCTGCCCGGTATCCTTTCGACTCGCGTGCATGAGCGCTTGCAACCGACGATGCGAAGGGGAGTCCCGCGTGAACGCTCCGATGGAAACCGTGTTCGGCCTGCTCGGCGGACTGGCCGTGTTCCTGTTCGGCATGAACATGATGTCCGAGGGCCTGCAGAAGGCCGCCGGCGCCAAGATGAAGTCGATCCTGTCCATGCTCACCTCGAACCCGGTGCTGGGCGTGCTGGCGGGCGCGGTGGCCACCGCTGTGCTGCAAAGCTCCAGCGCCACCACGGTCATGGCCATCGGCTTCGTCAGCGCGCGCCTCATGACGCTGCGCCAGGCCATCGCCGTCATATTCGGCGCCAACATCGGCACCACCATGACCGCGCAGCTCATGGCGTTCAAGCTCAGCGACTACATCTGGCTCATCGTGTTCGTCGGCTTCATCGTGTGGTTCGCGGCGAAGGACGAGCGCGTCAAGAACATCGGCCAGACCGTGTTCGCGTTCGGCCTGCTGTTCGTGGGCATCGACACCATGGGCGCGGTCATGAAGCCGCTCGCGCAAAGCGAGGTGTTCCTGGCGATGATCGACCAGGTGAAGGGATATCCCCCGCGCTCGGCGTTGCGGCGGGCACCGTGATGACGCTGGTCGTGCAAAGCTCCAGCGCCACCATCGCGGTGCTGCGAGCTTCGCCTCGCAGCCCGGCCCCGACGGCGTGACCAGCGTGCTGGGCCTCCAGGGATCCATCCCCATCCTGCTCGGCGACAACATCGGCACCACCATCACGGCGCTTCTGGCCTGCATCGGGCAGTCGCGCGACGCGAAGCGCACCGCCGTGGCGCATAGCGTGTTCAACGTCACGGGCGCGTTCGTGTTCATCTGGTTTGTGCCGCTTATCGCGCAGTTCGTGCAGCTTCTCACGCCCGGCCCCGAGCTGGACGTCATCGCGCGCCAGATCGCGAACGCGCACACCACGTTCAACATCGTCTGCACGCTTCTATGGCTGCCGTTCATCGGGGCTATGGTGAAGATCGTGACGTTTCTCGTGCCGGGCAAGGCCGGCGAGGCGGCGCCGGGCGCGCTCGTCGTCCTCGACGACAAGATCCTCGGTCAGCCGGTGTTCGCCATCAGGATGTTCGGCGAGGAGCTGCAGAAGTACTGCGACAAGGTGCGCGCCATGCTGGCTGCGCTGCCCGAGGCCATCGCGAACCGGGACGCCGCCGCGCTCAAGGCGCTCCAAGCCGATTGCGCGCAGGTGGAAGCCGCGGAAGGCGAGCTTGCGAATTACGCGGTGGAGCTGCTGAGCGCCGGCGCGACGTCCGAGCGGCAGGCTGCGGAGATATCCGACCTCATGTTCATCGTGGACGCGGCGGGCCGCATCGGCTCGCGCTGCGGCGAAGCGGCCGCGCTGTACGGCGAGCGCCTCTCGTCGAAGAAGCCCTTCTCGGACGAGGCGCGCGAGGAGCTGGCCGAAAGCGCCGCGATGGTGGCGGACATGTACGACGCGGTGCTGCGGTTCCTGAGCGACGGAGGCACCGCCTCCGAGCAGGTGCTCGACGAGCGTCGCCGCCAGATCGTCAAGCGGCAGAGCCGGGCGCGCAAGGCCCACTTCCGCCGCGTGGGCAGCCGGCAGTGCGCGCCTGAGAACAAGGCGGTGTACAACCAGCTGCTGCTGTGCCTGGAGCGCGCGGGCAACGAGTGCTCGAACCTCGTGGAGCACGGCGCCGAGCTGTCCATGTGGGGCGACGCGCTGGGCGCCGACCGTCCCGGTTCGCATGACGGGGGAGCGCCGCCGGTCGCGAAGCGTTCCGAAGCGCCTGTCGACGAGCTGGCGGAGGCGCTTGCGTAGCGGCCCCTGCGCTTGCGCAGATTGCGCGCGTTTGCCAGTTGCCGGAGGGGAAAAGCGGTAGAATACGAAAGCTTTGTTTCACCTCCATCCGTCAGGAGACTGCTCATATGTCAATCGATATCGACAGCTTGAACGGGCCGCAGCGCGAGGCGGTCGTCACCGTCGACGGGCCGCTGCTCGTGCTCGCCGGCGCCGGCTCGGGCAAGACGCGCGTGCTCACGTACCGTATCGCGAACCTCATCGAGAACCACGACGTGGCTCCGTGGGAGATCCTCGCCATCACGTTCACGAACAAGGCGGCCGCCGAGATGCGCGAGCGCCTGAACGGCCTGGTGGGCCCTCGCTGCCGCGGCATGTGGGTGTCGACGTTCCATAGCATGTGCGTGCGCATGCTGCGCTCCGACGCCGAGAAGCTGGGATTCACGCGCAACTTCACCATCTACGACACCGACGACCAGAAGCGCCTGTACAAGGAGATCATGGCCGAGCTGGACATCGACCCAAAGCGCTTCCCTGTGAACGCCCTCATGAACCGCATCTCCACGGCGAAGAACGAGCTCGTCGTGCCGAGCGCCTTCGAGAAGGAAGCGGGCGACCCGGTGGGGAAGGTGGCCTCGCGCGTGTACTCCCGCTTGCAGGAGCGCCTCAAGGCCGCGAACGCCTTCGACTTCGACGACCTTCTGCTGTACGCCTACCTGCTGCTGAAGAACCACGAGGACGTGCGGTCGGCCTACCAGCAGCGCTTCCGCTACATCATGGTGGACGAGTACCAGGACACGAACCACGCCCAGTACTCCATCACGGGGCTTTTGGCCGAGGGGCACAAGAACATCATGGTGGTGGGCGACGACGACCAGTCCATCTACTCGTGGCGCGGCGCCGACCTGCGCAACATCCTCGAGTTCGAGCAGGACTACCCGACGGCGCACACCGTGAAGCTCGAGCAGAACTACCGCAGCGTGGGCAACGTTCTGGCGGCCGCGAACGCGGTCATCGCGAACAACCAGCACCGCAAGGCGAAGAAGCTGTTCACCAGCGCCGAGGACGGCGACAAGATCCAGGTGTACATGGCCGCCGACGAGCGCGATGAAGGCCGCTGGATCGCCGGCGAGATCGAGAAGCAGCGCGCGGCGGGGCTGTCGTACAACCAGGTGGCCGTGTTCTACCGCACGAACGCGCAGAGCCGCATGCTGGAAGACATGCTGCTGCGCGCCGGCGTGCCGTACCGCATCGTCGGCGGCACGCGCTTCTTCGACCGCGCCGAGATCCGCGACGTCATGGCCTACCTCACGCTCGTGGTGAACCCGGCCGACGACATCGCGGCGAAGCGCGTCATCAACGTGCCGAGGCGCGGCATCGGCAAGACCACCATCGAGCGCATCGAGCAGTTCGCCCGCGAGATGGGCATGACGTTCATGGAAGGCGCCGAGCTGGCCATCGTCGACCCGGAGCTGCGCGCGTCGGCGCGCCAGGCCATCGGGGAGTTCGTGGGCCTCGTCAACGAGGCGCGCACCTACGGCGGCGATTTGCGCAAGGTCATCGAGATGATCATCGACAAGAGCGGCCTCATCGGCGCGCTGCAGGCCGAGAACACCGACGAGGCGCGCGGCCGCATCGAGAACATCCAGGAGTTCCTCGGCGTCGTCGACGAGTTCACCGAAACCCACGAGGACGAGGACGCTCTGTACGAGGCTCCCACGGCCGAGCCGGCCGACGCCCCCGCGCTCGCCCCCGTCCCCTCGTCCGCCGACGCCCCCGCGGGTTCGTTCTACGCCTTCGCGGGCGCGAACGAGCTTGCGGCTCCGGCCGAGGAGAGCCCCGTGCGCGTCCTGCGCGGCGACTCGCTGGCCGACTTCATCGAGTGGGTGCGCCTGCGCACCGACCTCGACACGGTGGCCGAGGACGGCCATGCCGTCACCATGATGACCGTGCACTCGTCGAAAGGCCTCGAGTTCGACTGCGTGTTCGTGGCCGGCATGGAGGAGACGCTGTTCCCCCACATGAACAGCGTGGGCGATGCGGCCGGCATCGAGGAGGAGCGTCGTCTCGCGTACGTGGCCATCACGCGCGCCCGCAAGAAGCTGTTCCTCACCTGCGCCTACGCGCGCCAGATCTTCGGCCAGACATCGTCGAACCCCATCTCGCGCTTCATCCAGGAGATCCCCTCCGAGCTGCGCCAGACCACGGGCCTCGGCTCGGCGGGCTTCAGCGGCACGGGCTGGGAGAAGCGCGGCAGCCGCAAGGGCATCGCCGGCAGCGGCACCGAGGCGGGCGGCGGCCGCGTGTTCGGCCGCTCCAGCGCGTCGGGTTCGTCCGGCCGCAGCGACGAGCGCGCCGCGCGCGTGGGCGGTTCCTACGTGCGCCCGGGCGCCGAGAAGAAGGCCGCCGCGAAGATGACGTTCTCCACGGGCGACACCGTGGATCACAAGACGTTCGGCCGCGGAAAGGTGACGAAGGTGGACGGCGACACGCTGTTCGTGAAGTTCTCCAAAACCGGTCAGACCAAGAAGCTCCTCAAAGACTACGCGCCCATCGTCAAGATCGGCTAGCGCGAGGCCCGCATCGGAAACGGTGCGGGCCTCGTCGTTTTTAGGCGTTTCGGCTTCTTCTTTCGCCCAGGCTCTTGCAACGCGGTGCGCTATACCGCATGATAGACGCGTCGATGACGTGCGGTCGCCACCGATCTGCAACCCCGCGCTCTTCGTCCGGCTGGCGAGAGAAAGAGGTTCACCATGAAGATCGTTACCGACTCTTCCGTTATGTTCTCGATGGAGGAGGGCGCGCGGCGCGGCATGGCCGTGCTTCCGCTCGTCGTGGCCATCGACGGCCAAAGCTGGCTCGAATACGAGGACGTGTCGGCCGAGGAGTTCTTGGCGAAGGTGCGCGCGGGCGCGCTGCCGCAGAGCGCATCGCCTCCTCCGGCGCTCACCCTGAAGGCTTACGACACCGACGAAGAGGTGATCCACCTCGCCATGGCCGACGGGCTGTCGGGCGCCTACGAGGTGGCGTGCGGCCTCGTCAAGCAGGCGCGCCGTCCCGATCGCGTGCACGTGGTGAACACGCGCACGCTGTGCGTGCCCCATCGGGTGTTGGCCTGCACGGCGGTGCGGCTGGCCGAACAGGGGACGGACGCAAAGGCCGTCCTCGAGACGCTGCATGCCCAGATCGCTACCGCTCACTCCTACCTTATTCCCGAAGATTTCGACTACCTGCGCCGCGGCGGGCGCCTCACGCCGCTCGCGGCGACGTTCGCTCATCTCGTGAAGGCGTTTCCCGTCATGAAGCAGACCGACGACGGTACGCGCCTCGAGAAGATGAAGGTGGCGCGCTCGTTCGCGAAAGCCGTCAACGCCATCGCCGACGACCTGGAGGCTCGGGGCGTGGGCGATGGCTTCTTCCTGGGCGTGAGCCATGCAGACAACCGCGTGCGGGCCGACGAGGCGTCCGGTATGCTGTCCGGGCGCTTTCCGGGATGCCGCCACGGCGTCTTCGACCTGGGCCCCGCGTTCATCACGCAGGGCGGCCCCGGCTGCCTCGCCATACAAGCTGTCGACCTGGGAGCTTATCCCGATCTCGATTTGGATTAACCGAGGGGCCCGGGATGCGGGGATGCGGGCCCCTCGGTGCAGATGCCCGTTCCCGGGTTGTTCGCCCGCCGAGTCTCGGCCGGCGCGCTAGTTGCACCCCGGGCAGTAGGCGCAGGCCGTCGGCGCGGCGGCTATGCCCCCGAGAGCGCTTTCGCGCAGTTCGAACGGCAAGGTTCGACCCACTTTTCGCATAGCCTCCACCGTCTGGTCGAAGTCGACCAGGTTGCCGATGCCTGCGAGTGCGATCTGCGCGCTGACCAGCGCGACGGCGGCGCCGGCAGCGTTGCGCTTCTGGCAAGGTTCCTCGACAAGACCCGCGATGGGGTCGCATACGAGGCCCATCATGTTGGTCAGCGCGTTGCTGGCCGCGTCGAGGCATTGGGCGGGCGCGCCGCCCATGAGCTCAACCGACGCCGCCGCGGCCATCGCGGCGGCCGAGCCGATCTCGGCCTGGCAGCCGCCTTCCGCGCCCGATACCGTGGCGTTGCGCGTGATGAGGTACCCGATGGCGGCGGCCGCCGCCAGGCCGCGCGCAAGATCGCCATCCGACAGCCCGCGCGTGCGCTGCAGCGCCAGCAGCACGCCGGGCAGCACGCCAGACGATCCAGCCGTGGGCGCGGCCACGATGCGACCCATCGACGCGTTCGTCTCCAGCACCGCCATCGCGTAGGCGATGGCGCACGACAGCTGGTCGTCGCACAGCTCGCCGTCGCGCTCGCGCAGATCGGCCAGCTTGCGCGCTTCGCCGCCTATGAGGCCGCCCATGGAAGGCAGCGCTTCGTCGATGGGGCGCTGCGCGGCGCATTTCATCACGTCCAGCGTCTCGTGCAAATACGCGAGGGAGCGGTCGGCGTACCCCAAGCTCTCGGCCAGCGCCGCCTCGCGGGCGAGAAACGCCTCCGATAGCGTCGTGCCGTGCTTTTCGCACCATGCCAGAAGCGCGGCTCCGGTGCCGAAGTCCGCCTCGGCGAACCGCTGCAGCGCCTCCTCCGCGTCGGGCGCGTCAACGGACCCGCAGCCGGGGCGCGCGTCGCCGGGAATGACGCGCACGTCCAGGATGGCGGGGTGGTCCTCGATGGCGGCCTTCGCGGCGCCGTCCACCTCTTGGTCGGTTTCCAGCACGGTGTAGGCGATGTCGCCTTTGCGCTCGCGGTACATGCGCGTGGTGGCGATGTTCACGCCTTCGTCGCTGATGCTCTGCGCGATGTGCGCCAGCACGCCGGTCTCGTCGCGCTGGCGCACGACGATGCTCGTGCTCTCGCCGGTGATGCGCACGTCGATGTCGTCGATCTTGCGGATGACGGCCGCTCCGCCTCCGATGCTCTCGCCGCGCACGCTCATCGCGTTGCCCGCGGCGTCCACGATGTGCATGTCGATGGTGTTGGGATGGTCGTATTCCGCGTCGGGAAGCGTGACGAACGAGAACGCGAGTCCCGCATCCCCCGCAAGCTGAAACGAGTCGCGGATGCGCAGGTCGTCGGCGGCCAGCCCCAGCATGCCCGCCACGAGGGCCTTGTCGGTTCCGTGCCCGGTCAGCGTGTGCGCGAACGACCCCAGCAGCCTGAACTCCACCGTCTTCGGCTCGGCCAGGCACAGCCGTCGAGCCATGTAGGCGATACGCAGCGCGCCCGCCGTGTGCGAGCTCGAAGGACCCACCATGATGGGGCCGATGACGTCGGAGAGGCCGAGAGTTTTCATAGATGCTCCTCGATTGACGGGTAGGGAAGGGGCGGGCGCGGGGATGGTGCGCGCCTATGGTATCACGGACTGTCGCAGCCGTCTCGTGCGCTCTTTCTGGCTCTTTCGTGACGTTTGCGCTCGAAAAGGCTGATCGGCCGCCGTTCGCTTCGCTGGTGCCGCTATACTGTGGCTCTCGGCGCCGCGCGGCTCGGTATGCGGCGGCGAACACCCTCATGACAAGCTAAGCGAGCGGGATGCGGCGTGCGTGCGGCATCCCCGGGTAAGGAGTACAGCAATGTCGGCACCGATCATCGTCGTGGGCCACAAGAACCCGGACAACGATTCCATCTCCTCGGCAGTGGGCTACGCCTACCTGAAGAACGAGCTGGCGCGCCGTGCGGCCGGCGAGGGGGAGCCGTTCCAGACGTACGTTCCCGCCCGCTTGGGGCCGTTGCCTCCGGAGAGCGCCTGGGTTCTGGAAGAGAGCGGTATCCCCGCGCCCGAGATCGTGGGTCACGTGCATGCGCGCGTCGGAGACGTGATGACGCCGAGCCCTATATCCATCAGCCATAACGCCACGCTGCTCGAAGCGGGTCGCCTGCTGCGCCAGTACAACGTGCGCGCGCTCGTGGTGACGAACGACGACGGCACCTACCGTGGACTCATCACCACGCGCATGATCGCCGAGCGCCTACATCGCCGCCACCGGACGCCCTCGAGGACGGAGGGGCGAACGAGATGGCGGTCGCCGGCGACCTCATCGCCTCGCTCGGTCAGAAGGTGGACGAGATCACCGAGACCGATGTGCTCATCCTCGACAAGGAGGCCTGCTCAAGGAGGCTATCGAAGACCTCATGGCCAGCGCGTTGCGCGAGGCCGTCGTGCTGAACGACGACGGCCTCGCCATCGGCATCGTCACGCGCTCGGACGTGGCCGTGCGCCCGAAGCGCAAGGTGGTGCTCGTGGACCACAACGAGACGCGCCAGGCCGCCAACGGCATCGAGGAGGCCGAGGTCGTCGAGATCGTCGACCATCATCGCATCGCCGACGTGATGACTGCCAACCCCATCCAGTTCCTCAACCTTCCCGTGGGCTCCACGGCGACCATCGTCACGATGGAGTTCCGCCGCCACAACGTGGAGATGCCTCCGGCCATCGCGCGCGTGCTGCTGTCGGCCGTGATGACAGACACCGTCATCCTCAAGTCGCCCACCGCCACGCCGACCGATCACGAGCAGGTAGCCTACCTCGCCGGCATCGCGGGCGTCGATCCCACCGAATTCGGCCTTGCCGTGTTCAAGTGCCGCGGCGGCGAGGACGACATGCCCGTCGACAAGCTCGTCGGCGCCGACGCCAAGGAGTTCCAGATCGGCGACGCCACCGTTCTCATCGCGCAGCACGAGACGGTGGATCTTCCCGCCGTCATGAAACGCGAAGAGGAGATCCGCGAGCATATGCGCCGTCTGCGCGACGACCACGGCTACGAGTTCGTGCTGCTGCTGGTCACCGATATCGTGGCCGAGGGCAGCCAGTTCATGTGCGAGGGCAACCGCCGCATCGTCAACCGCGTGTTCGGCATCCATTGCACGGGCGAAGGCGGCACCTGGATGCCCGGCATCCTCAGCAGGAAGAAGCAGGTGGCGGCGAAGATCCTAGGAGCATAGGGGCGAGGGTTCGCGCCAGCGTTCTTCGAAAAACGAGACGAGGAAGCCGTGGAACGCCGCGGCTTCTTTGCTAAGGGGGCCGCTTGTCGGGGCGATCTCGATGGTGCGGGCGAACGGCGCGTCGGCTATGCTCGCCAGGCGCGCGCTGCTGTCGTCGAGGCCTCCCCAGCTGCGTTCGGGCCAAAAGCCCACGCCCAGCCCCAAGCCGATCATGTTCTTCACCACGGCGGGGCTGTCGCTTTCGAACGCCACGCGCGGCACGAACCCGGCATGCGCGCACGCTTCGTCGCATACCGCGCGAAACGTGCGGCTTCCGGCGAGGCAGATGAACGGCTCGTCGGCGAGGTCGGACAGCGGCAGGGGTTCCTGCGAGGCGCGCTCGGCGGGCACGGCGATGCCGATGCGTTCGAAGAAACGGCGAGCGCGGGGGTCCGCGCTCTCTGCGCGCACGGTGCGGACCCGCAGGTCCCAACGTCGGGAGGAGGCTTCCTGCGTCACCACGAAACGTGCGTCGGGATGCGCCAAGCGGTAGGCCGCGATGGCGTCCACCGCCAGCCCCGAGGCCGATTCGATGGCAAGATGGACGGCGGCCCGCTGTTGCCCGGCTACCACGGCAAGCTCCTCGGGCAGCTCGTCGAGGGCCGCCAGCAGCGGCGCGACGCGCTTCTGAAGCGCGTCGCCGCACGCGGTCAGCCGCACGTTGCGTCCCACGCGTTCGAACAGGGTCACGCCCAGCTCGCGTTCGAGCCGGCGGATGGACTGGGTGAGGGCGGGTTGGGCCACGTTGAGCTTCTTCGCGCTGTTCGTCACATGCTGGGTGCGCGCCACTTCGTCGAAGTACCTGAGCTGCTGCAGTTCCATCGGGAGCCTTCCGATCGTTATCCGCTCATCCTATAACATCTATCATATCATTGGAGATGAAATTTATATTGGACAACGCTGGGGCGAGCGCGTAGGGTGGTGCCTGTTGCAGGAAAGCGAGGCCGACGATCGCAGAACGATCCGGCGCGGTAAGGAGATGGTGGGCTCGTGTCAGAGCTCTTGGAAGCGGCCATGCTCGTGTGCTTCGGCTTGTCGTGGCCGCTCAACGCGTACAAGAATTTCAAAGCGGCAACGGCGGCTGGCTCCAGCTGGCAGTTTATCGCCCTGATCACGACAGGTTACATGGCCGGCATCGCCGCGAAGTTCGCATCCGGTTCGGTGAACTGGGTTTTGGCGGTGTACTTGATCAACCTCGCCTGCATCGGCGTCAACTGGATCGTGTACTTTCGCAACCGCCGCCTCGACGCGCAGCGCGAGATCGCGTACGAGGCGGCTGAAGCGTAGGCGCGCGATGCCCGGACGGCGTGCGTCGGGTGCGGGCTACAGCAGCACGCTCGACAGCGCGCGTTTGGGCACGTAGTGCACGCCCGCCTCGTCGCGCCAATACTCGGTGGCGCCGCCTGCCGGAAGGTCGACGATGCGCACGTCTTCGACGGGTTTGCCTAACGCCAACACGAGGTCGGGCTGGAAGCGGTCCGCGTCGACGCCCAGCGCTTCGGCCATGCTCCTCTTTTTGAACGACGCGATGATGCAGCCCCCGAACCCGGCTTCGACGGCCTGCAGCATGATGGTTTGCGCGGCTATTCCCTCGTCCCACGCGGTGAAGGTGTCGGCCAATGTGCGATCGTTGTCGCGGCATACCACGACGTAGGCGCTCGGGCGTTCGCCCGGCACGGGTCCCGGCCAGTCGGGCAGGGCCTTCGCCCATGCGCAGCACGAGAACACGCGCTCGCAGGCGCGCTCGTCGCTGACGATGGCGTAGCGCAGCGGCTGCGCGTTGCCGCTCGAAGCGACCAGTCGCGCGGCGTCCACCCAGGCGGTGAGCAGCTTGCGGTCGATGCGGTCGCTTTCATCGAATCGTCGATAGCTTCGACAGGCTTTGATGATGTCCTGCACTCGGAACCTCCCTCGATTTCGCGGTACGGAGCGCGCGGCCCCGTTGCCCGGGTTCTCGCGCGCACGGTGCTGTTGCTGATTATAATGGCTTTCGGTAACCGAACCCATCGTCGTTGCCGAGCGTTCAAGCTTGGCGGCTGAAGGAGAGAAAGAAGGAACGTCCATGCAAGAGAGCCGTCTGCTCGATCTGTTCTGCGAGCTCGTCCGCATCGAGAGCCCGTCGTTTCACGAGGCCCCGATGGCGGCCCGATGCGCCGACGAGC
>ENA-OQCU01000623-OQCU01000623.1-human-gut-metagenome-genome-assembly--contig:-NODE-623-length-15389-cov-3.042655_pt1 | contig 15389 bp, 12 predicted proteins | sample MGYA00242504_ERZ504590 | MGnify/ENA primary metagenome ERZ504590 (study PRJEB26092, sample SAMD00036318) | human gut metagenome | host: Homo sapiens | study: EMG produced TPA metagenomics assembly of... | reverse complement strand
AAGCTTTATATCGTCAGGATAGAATCTTTTCTGGAATAATCCATTGATAAAACCGATATACATATATATTAAAGCATACAGTCCTATATAATTTCCGCAAAATATGTCAATAAGCAGGCCGCAAAAGAAGCCTACCCACAGTCCTTCCTTTTTGCCACGCATAAAGCCAAAGGATGATACGGCTATAATCAACAGGTTTGGTGAGATATTGGCAAAGGAAAGAGTCTTAAACAGCGTGGTCTGCAATAAAAAGCATAAAGTTATTATTATAAATAAAAACAATTCTACGTCTCATGCTGCTCCTTACTTATTTTCAGTTGAATTTTCAGTTTGGCTGTCGCCGGCTGTTTCTGTACTTTCGGGGTCGTCAGCTGTCTTAGTGTCACCGGTCTGCTTAAGCTGTGTTATGACCATGACATTTTCGATATGCTCAAAATCTACAACCGGTGTGATAGTGCCGGATTTTGTCAGATTGTTGGAATTATTTTCGATTTTTGTCACATAGCCAATCAGTATGCCCTGCTGGTAACGGTCTGACACGTATGAGGTAACAACAGGATCGCCCTCTTTTACCTTGTTATCGTCATCCTTTAACTCCGTAAAGGTAATTACTTTGTCATCGTTCATGGTTTTTATATTGCCACTGACGGTGAGGTTGTCCTCCGTGGTGGAAACCATGCCACTGACCTTGCTGGCATCATCTATGATACAGCGTACCTTGGCAAAATTATCGCCAGCATCGGTAACAATACCTACAAGTCCGCTTCCCGCAAGCACATTCATGCCTACGTCCACTCCGTCCTTTTTTCCTTTGTCGATAGTAAAGGTAGAAAACCAGTTTCCGCTGTCCTTTGCTATGACACTGGCAGCGACCTTGGGATATGATGGATATTTGGCATCCAAATCCAGAAGCTGTCTGTAATTGTCAAGCTCATACTGTTCAAGTTTGTTGGTTGTGAGCTGTGTTGTAAGCTCTTCTACCTCGGCCTTGAGCTTTTTATTCTCAGCCTTGACATTTTTTAATGTGCGTATTTCTGTAACCTTATCTGAAATGTGGATTCCAAAGCTGTTTATACCCTTCTGCATTGGGATGAATACATATCCGGCAGCAGTCTTTAAAGGACCACCGGAGATATTTAAGGTAAGGCTTAACAGCATGGTCACAAAGCAGACTGCTGTCATAATCAACAGTGTGTATCTTGCAGGCAGCTTTTTATTGTGCTTTCTCTTTCGATTGCGAAAATTCTTACTCATGTTAACCTCGGATATTATTTTTTGATGCTGAACGGAAGTCTCTTATATTTTGAATCAGAAACTATTTGTACGAGTCCGCGTACTGCACTCTCCTCAGGACATTCTGAGCAGATGACCTTTATACCTGTAATCTGTTCAAAGAGCTGGTCGAGTCCTGCAAGCTGTGAGCCGCCTCCTGTGATATAAATGCCTGAATGGATGATATCCTTTGCAAGCTCAGGCGGAGTCTTCTCAAGAATCATTTTTATTGATGTGCATATAGACTCAAGGTTTGACTTCATAGCCTCGTAAACGACCTTTGAACCAATTTCCATCTCAATAGGCAGGCCGCTTACCACATCACGTCCCACTATGACCATACTGTCCTCTCTTCCCGGAAGTGCAGAGCCTATAGTCTCCTTCAACAGCTTTGCAGTCTTTTGTCCGATTACAAGATTGAACTCCTTTCGCACAAAGGAGATAATTGACTCGTCAAGTCTGTTGCCACCGAAATGAAGCAGGTCACTAAGCACCAGGCCACCGAGTGAAATAACGGATGTCTCTGTTGTGTCAGCGCCCATATCTACTATCATGACACCGGTTGGCTCGTTTACATCTATTCCAAGACCTACAGCATCAGCGATAGGCTTCTCACAGAGCATGACCTTTTTAGGCTTTGATTTGCTCTTATAGAAGAGCTCGTAGAATGCTCTTTTCTCTACATCTGTGATATCTGTCGGCACAGCGATGATGAACTCGGCATTTTTGATACGTGCCTTTGTCTTGTGCTCCAAAAAGTCAAAAATCATAGTCTGAAGCAGATTATAGTCAGCAATAACTCCCTCTACAACAGGAAATATGACGTTGATTGTCTCAGGCGCCTTTTCATACATGGCATATGCGCTGTCTCCATATGCATATATCTGATTTTTGTCTATTACGGCTATTGTGTTTTTCTCAAGCATTGTCTTGCCTGTAGCCTTTGAGTATACCTTGAAATTGTTTGTTCCCAGATCAATTCCGTAAACGTTGTTGCTCATAATAATTCTACCTCGTCTTCTGTTTATATAAGTTTATTTTCATAGAAGCTATAATATTCGTTATCTCCGATTATGATATGGTCACAAAGCTCTATGGAAAAAATCCCTGAGCCCTCAATTAATCTGTCTGTGACAGCAATATCATTTCTGCTGGGAGTACAATCTCCGCTTGGATGATTGTGCAATAAAACAAGCTTTGATGCATTTTTGTCCAGGGCGGTCCTGATGATGGAGCCTATGTCCACTACAGATGAGCTTAGTGAACCCTTGGATATGAACTTGTCTCCTAAGAATCTGCTTTTCACATCAAAATAGGCACAAATGACGACTTCATTTGTAAGATGCCTCATCTGCTCCATATAGTAGTCAGCTATTGTCTGAGGATTATTCATTCTGATGCTTTGAACCTTTTTGGTCTTTGCTATGCGAAGCGACAGCTCTGCTATCGCCTTAAGCTGTATAGCTTTTATCTGCCCTATCCCGGGAATACTAAGAAGCTCCTCATAGGACATCTCATAGAGATTGAGCAGATTGCCATGCCTGCCGGAAAGTATGTCCTGCGCAATATCAATCACAGTCTTGTCTCTTGTGCCGGTCTTTATAATGATGGCAAGTAAATCAGCGTCTGACAGGCCTGATGCTCCAAGCGATAAAAATTTCTCATATGGTCGCTCTGAAGCCGGCAGATTTTTAATTGTTTTGTTATTATGCATTATCCCATTCGCTTCTCCCAGGCGATTGACAACGGATTTAAGCAAAGTTTTCAGTTAATTGTAGCACACCTAATCAAGCTTAACAAGATTTCTCTCATAAAGTTTTTGTAAAGACATCAAAATTCCAAGCTTTGCATGGTACCATGTGAGTCCTCCCTGGAAATAAACCGCATATGGCGGCTTCACAGGGCCATCGGCAGAAAGCTCAATGGATGAGCCCTGCACAAATGCGCCTGCTGCCATGATGACATCACTGTCATAGCCCGGCATAGCCCATGGCTCAGGTGTCACATAGCTGTCCACAGGTGCTGCTGCCTGTATGCCCTCGCAGAAGGCTATCATGGCATCGCGGTTATTGAACTCTACAGCCTGTATGATATCGTGGCGGCTTTCAGTACCGTCAGGGACTACCTTAAAACCTAGCTTTTCATAGATTTTTGCAGCAAAGATTGCTCCCTTTAATGCTCCGCTTACGACAGTCGGTGCAAGGAAAAAGCCCTGATAAAATGACTGGATGACTCCGAGTGAAGCTCCAACCTCCTTGCCAAGTCCCGGAGATGTGAGACGGTATGCGGCATTTTCAACACATTCCTTTTTGCCGACAATATAGCCTCCGATTGGTGCAAGTCCGCCTCCCGGATTTTTGATCAGTGAGCCAACCATCATGTCCGCTCCAACCTGGATAGGCTCTGTATCCTCGACAAACTCACCGTAGCAGTTATCGACCATACAGATCACATCAGGCTTTATGCTCTTTACAAAAGCAATGAGCTCGCCTATTCTTTTGACCGAAAGTGTAGGTCTTGTAGCATAGCCCTTAGAGCGCTGGATTGTGACAAGCTTCGTTTTTTCATTGATGGCTTTCTTTATTCCGTCATAGTCAAACTCACCGTCAGGCAGTAAGTCAACCTGCGCATATGTGATGCCATACTCAGCAAGCGAGCCCTTTGAAGGGCGTATGCCTATTACCTCTTCAAGTGTATCGTAAGGCTTTCCGACAGGGCTTAAAAGCTCATCGCCCGGGCGCAGGTTTGACATGAGTGCAAGTGCAAGTGCATGTGTGCCACAGGTAATCTGAGGCCTTACAAGTGCATCTTCTGCGCCAAAACAGTCTGCGTACACTCTCTCAAGTGTATCCCTTCCGAGGTCATTGTAGCCGTAGCCGCTTGATGCCTGGAAGCACTCTGCGCTCACCTTGTTTTTCTGCATGGCGGCTATGACCTTAAGCTGATTATACTCAGCATTTGTGTCTATTTTGTCAAAACGCTCCTTAAGCTCCTTTTCTACAGAGGTTCCGAAATCCAAAACCTCCTTTGATATTCCAAGTGTCTCATACTGCCTGTAAATGGCTTCATTGGTATCTAACAAATTATAATCCTCTTTTCTGCTAAAATTTCTTGTATTTTATTTAATATTTTATTATCATCATATGAATATTCGTTTTTTTCTATCCATATGGTGTCTTTTTCTCTTCTAAACCAGGTTAGCTGTCTCTTTGCAAAACGCCTTGACTCAAGCTTTACCTTGTCCACAGCCTCATCAAGTGAATATTCTCCATCGAGATATGCAAGGATTTCCTTATATCCTATGCCCTTCATGGATACCATATCGCTTGTACAGCCCATTGCCTTTAGCTTTTTCACCTCATCGACAAGTCCGTTTGAAACCATGATATCAACTCTCTTATCTATCCTTTCATAGAGTCTTTGTCTTACATCATCCAGTACAAAATAGGCAAAACTGTATGGAGACTGCTTGGCTCTTTCAGTCTCATTGTGCTTTGAAATCGGCTCATGGCAGGTGTGATAGTATTCAATTGCCCTGATGACGCGCTTTACGTTATTCTCATGGATGCTCTCGTAGGATGCAGGGTCGATATCCTTAAGCCTTTCATGCAGTGCATGGTTTCCGTGCTCATTGGCAAAGTCGTAAAGGCTCTTTCTGTACGACTCATCCACATCCTGCTTTGTGAAATCAATGTCATACAAAAGTGCCTGTATATAAAAGCCGGTACCGCCGACAATTATCGGTATCTTTCCTGCTTCGTATATCTCATTAAGTGCTTTTTTTGCCATATCCTTAAAGATAAATACATTGAACTCGTCAGAGGGCTCAAGCTCGTCTATCAGATAGTGCTTTATGCCGTCCATCTCATCGACTGTAACCTTCGCAGAGCCTATATCCATGTATTTGTATACCTGCATGGAATCCGCGGATATTATAGCACCATTTATTTTTTTTGCAAGCTCAATCGATAGAGCTGTCTTTCCTACTGCTGTCGGTCCTTGTCAGGACAATCATCGGTTTTTGTGTCATATTGCACCTCAGTTCAAATGTGTATGTTGTCATACGATACGTTTGAATTTCTTTTCTATCTCATATTTGCTCATAGAGATGATGGTTGGTCTGCCGTGTGGGCAGTTGTAAGGATTGTCGAGTGACAAAAGCTCATCTATCAGCTTATTTATCTCAGGAAGAGTAAGCTTGTCATTGCCCTTGACTGCTGCCTTGCACGACATGGATGCGACCTTTTCCGTGATGATATCAGGAGTCTGCCTGCCTGTCGCATTGGAAAAATCATCGAGCATCTCTATAAACAGATCCTTCATATCTATGTTAAACAAATTATCTGGAATTGCACTGATCATGTATTCCTTGCCGCCAAAATGCTCCACCTCATAGCCAAACTGTTCTATCTGCGGCCTGTATTTCTCAAGCATCTCACATTCCCTGGCATCAAGTGTCATGACAATCGGAGGGCTTATGCGCTGTGATGTGAAATCCTTATTGGCAAGTCTTGCCATCGTTTTTTCATACAGTACCTTTTCATGAGCGGCATGCTGGTCTATGATGTACAGCTTGTCCTCAAACTCTATCAGCCAGTAGGTCTTAAAGAGCTGGCCTATGATGGAAAACTGTTTCTTGGCGCTTTCTGTAAGAAAAACCTTGTCGTAATCCCCAAGTGTCTGCTGGGTGCCGGTGACAACCTGTGCTGGTTCATACGCGGTGGAAGTCTCAGGCGCTTTTGCAGCAGGTTCTATTGCTGAGTAATCTTTTACTGCTGACGTCACGCTCTGTCCGTATACGCTCCTTGATTCCGCTGCCCTCACCTCATTGATACGCCTCTTCTCAAACGGCTCCGGTATTGGCTCTTTATACTCATGAACTATCTTTTTAGGCGCCGGCGTACTGTCTACAGGCACCTCGGGAATCATCTCCTTGTGGGATAGAATTGCATATATTGTGTCACACAATTCGACATATATCTCGTTGTTGTTGTCGAACCTAAGCTCCATCTTGGTCGGATGTACGTTGACATCCAGCTCACTGAAAAATGTAAAGTAAAGCACTGTAAACGGATACTGATGCTGCATTAGAAAGCTCTTGTAGGCCTCCTCTATTGCACGTGACAATATATTGCTCTTTACATACCTGCCGTTTATGAAATAATTCTCATAATTTCTGTTGCCCCTTGTGATAACAGGCTTTCCTATAAATCCCTCCACTTTAAAGTATTCGCATTCATGCTTCACCTCAAGCAGTGATGACGATATCTCGCGTCCGAATATATGGTATATGATATCCTTTCTGTTGCCGTTTCCGGAGGTGTGAAGCTTTGTCTGGTTATTGTTTATGAACTTAAACGATATATCAGGATGTGAAAGCGCAAGCTTTTCAACCATATCGCTTATGTAGCTGCCCTCTGTCTGTGCTGTCTTTAAAAACTTACGTCTTGCCGGAACATTATAAAACAAATCCTTTACTATGAAGGTAGTACCGTCCGGAGCACCGATTTCCTCGTTGGAAAGCTCCTTTGAGCCCTCAATCACATATCTGGTGCCGGTGAGCTCATCGTAGGTTTTTGTGATAAGCTCAACGCGGGCCACGGCTGAGATGCTTGACAGCGCCTCACCTCTGAAACCGAGTGACTTTACAGTAAGTAAATCCTCTGCCGAGCGGATTTTGCTCGTGCTGTGACGGTAAAATGCAACCGCAACCTGGTCTCTTTCAATTCCGCAGCCATTGTCAGTGATACGGATAAATGAAATTCCGCCCTCCTTTATCTCGACAGTGATGGCTGTGGAGCCTGCATCTATGGCATTTTCCACCAGCTCTTTAACCACGGAGCACGGACGCTCAACAACCTCTCCTGCAGCTATTTTATCTATTGTTTCCTGATTTAATATGGCAATATTTGGCATTTTAATCCTTTCTACCAGCGGTTTTTAACCTTGTTCTGGAGCTGATACAGCTTGTTTAACGCATCAAGTGGTGTCATGTTGCCTATATCTATGCTTCGAAGCTCGTCAATTATATCATCATCCTTCACTGTGTCGAAAAGCGAAATCTGTGTCATATCAACCTCGTCAAGGTGCTCCTTTTTATGTTTGTGGCCATTGTCAACGGATATGCTTTTTACAGTATCTGTGATATCATTTGCAAGAAGCTGTTCTGCGATTTCCTTGGCACGCTCTATGACTGAATCAGGCAGCCCTGCAAGCTTTGCTACCTGTATGCCGTAGCTTCTGTCAGCTCCGCCCTTTACGAATTTTTCTTAAGAAAACTATATCATCGCCCATTTTCCTTTACAGCAATGCAATAGTTATTTACACTGTCAAGCTTGCCCTCAAGCTCGGTGAGCTCGTGATAATGGGTTGCAAAAAGTGTCTTTGCTCCGAGGAGCTTTGGATTACTTATATGCTCTACAACTGCCCAGGCGATGCTTAGTCCGTCAAATGTACTCGTGCCTCGTCCAATCTCATCGAGAATGAGCAGGGATTTTGAGGTTGCATTTCTTAGTATATTTGCCACCTCGTTCATCTCAACCATAAATGTACTTTGTCCGCTTGCAAGGTCGTCAGATGCACCGACTCGCGTGAAGATACGGTCTACAATACCGATATTTGCAGTTTGTGCAGGTACAAAGCTTCCAATCTGTGCCATGAGAACGATAAGTGCTGTCTGTCTCATGTAGGTGGATTTACCGGCCATGTTCGGCCCTGTGATGATTGAGATTCTGTTTTTGTGCTGATCCAGATATGTATCGTTTTCTATAAACATATCATTTGTAATCATTTTTTCAACTACAGGATGACGTCCGTTTTTTATGTCTATTATTCCGCTTTCATTTATCTTTGGCTTGCAGTAATTATTCTGACTGGCAACAATGCGCAAGCGAAGCAAAAACATCAATCTGTGCTATAGCTCTGGCTGTTTTCTGAATCCTTGAAACATTGTCGGAAATCTGTTTTCTTACATCACGAAACAGCTCATACTCAAGTGATGTGAGCCTGTCCTCAGCTCCAAGAATGGTATCCTCAAGCTCTTTAAGCTCCGGTGTTATGTAGCGCTCTGCATTGGTGAGTGTCTGTTTTCTCACATATAATCAGGAACTAAATCCTTGAAGGAGTTTGTGACCTCAAGGTAATATCCTGAACATCTTTGTATACTTGATTCTTAAGTTTTTGATGCCGGTTTTTTCACGCTCACCGGCTTTCAAGCTCAGCAAGCCATGTCTTTCCCTTGGTTTTTGCGTCTCGAAGACGGTCAACCTCCTCGTTGTAGCCTGCTTTTATGATGTCTCCGTCGCGCTGTGAGATAGGAGGCTCATCCTCAATGGATGAAAGTAAAAGCTCATATATATCCTTAAGCTCATCGAACTCTTCATTAATCTCATCGGTAAGCGCACACGGTATATCTGAAAGCTGCTGCTTTATTGGTGGAAGCATTTTTAAAGAATCCCTGAAGGCAATAAGGTCGCGCGGATTTGCTGACTGGTAGGTGATTCTTGTGATGAGACGCTCAAGGTCATAAATAGGATTAAGGTATTCCCTGATTTCATCTCTTGTTATTTCGTTTGCATTAAGTGCTTCGATAAGCTTCTGGCGCTTTATTATCTCTGACTTTTCGATAAGAGGCTCTCGACATAGGTGCGAAGCAGTCTTGCTCCCATAGCCGTGCGTGTCTTGTCGAGTACCCAAAGCAGTGAGCCTCTCTTTTGCTTTTCACGAAGGGTGTCTACAAGCTCCAAATTACGTCTTGATGAGCTGTCTATTATCATATATTTGCCTATTGAGTACGGATGAAGCTCAAGTATATTGTCGAGCGAGTTCATCTGCGTCTCATAAAGGTACTTTAACAGGGCGCCGGCAGCTATGACTCCACTCTCATAATCCTCAAGCCCCAGAGCATTTATTGTCTGTACATGGAAATGTGAAAGCAGTGTCTCATTTGCAAGACCATCAGAAAAATACCATGAGTCGAGTGCTGAAACAGTAACTGATAATCTGTTTTTCATATCGTCAACATCTATTCCGCTCATGTAGAAGGCTTCATTGCATATGATTTCCGATGGATTAAATCTGCTCACCTCATCTAACAGCTTTCTTTCCGCATCCACCTCTGTCGTAAAAAAATCACCTGTTGTGACATCACAGGTCGCTATGCCGTATTTGTCCTCAGTGTATACAATCGACATTATGTAATTGTTTTTTGCCTCATCTAAAGACGCCATATCAGTGTTTGTGCCAGGTGTCACAACACGGATTACCTCTCGCTTTACGATTCCCTTTGCCTGCTTTGGATCCTCCATCTGCTCACAGATAGCTACCTTGTGACCGTTTGATACGAGTCTGTTGATATATGAGTCTGCCGCATGAAACGGTACTCCACACATAGGAGCTCTTTCTTCAAGTCCACAGTTTTTGCCTGTGAGTGTAAGCTCAAGCTCCTTTGAAACCATTATCGCATCGTCAAAAAACATCTCATAGAAGTCTCCTAAGCGATAAAATAAAATACAATCCTTATATTGTTCTTTTGTCTGCAGATAATGCTGCATCATTGGTGATACTTCTGCCACGAATATTTCCTCTCTTTACGTGTATAAATATTATTCATGTGTATAAATATTATTTAAAATCCGGCCTATATTTTTTAATAATTGCTTCTGCGACCTTTATGCCGTCGATTGCCGCAGATGTAATGCCTCCTGCATAGCCTGCGCCTTCACCGCAAGGGTATACACCCGAGATATTGCTCTCAAAGGATTCATCTCTTTTTATGCGAAGCGGAGAAGATGTGCGTGTCTCCATACCGGACAAAATAGCATCTTTTCTGTCAAAGCCATGTATCAGATGGCCAAAATGTTCCATTCCAAGCTTGAACGACTGCTCCATGTCAGCGTTCATCAGTCCATTCAGCTTTGCAAAGACGGTGTTTCCCTTTGTACAGGAGCCAAAATCACCGTATGCTGTTGTTAATCTGTCATCACAGAAATCACCGAAAAGCTGCTGTGGTATTAAACCATTGCCTCGCTTATAATTTTCTGTCTCAAGCTTTTCCTGATATCTCACTCCGGCGAGGGCATCATCTGCTCCGAAATCCTTCGGCGAAACAGATACTATGATGGCACTGTTCGCATTTTTGCTGTTTCTGTCGTGATAGCTCATGCCGTTAACTACTGTGTGATTTTCGGTTGACGATGAGTTGACCACATATCCTCCCGGACACATGCAGAATGAATAGACTCCTCTGCCATTCGGAAAATTGGAGGTAACCTTATAAGGACTTGGAGGAAGTATGATTTTCTTTTGAATACCATACTGTGATTCATCTATCATGCGCTGCGGATGCTCCACGCGAAAGCCGACTGCAAAGCTCTTGCACTCCATATCAAAGCCTTTGTTGTAAAGCATATCAAATGTATCTCTGGCGCTGTGTCCGAGTGCCAGAACGCATACATCTGTCTTTATCTCACTATTACTGTTACTGTCAGAATCCGTGTAAACACTTAATAGCTTTTGGGAAACTATGTCAAGATTGTTTACACAGGTATCAAATACAAATGTAGCACCATTGTCAACCAAAAACTCACGCATATTGACAATTACTTCTGAAAGTACATCAGTACCAATATGTGGCTTGTTGTCATAAAGTATGGACGGATCTGCCCCAAAGCGCACAAATGTCTCAAGCACAAGACGATTTCTGCCCGAAGGATCCTTTACGGATGTATTCAGCTTGCCATCTGAAAAGGTTCCGGCACCGCCCTCACCAAACTGTACATTGCTTTTGGGATTAAGTATGCCGCTCTCCCAGAATTTTTGTACATCGCAGGTTCTTTTCTCAACCCGGCTGCCACGCTCGATAACTATCGGGCGAAAATCCTGCCTCTGCCAATATATATGCACAAAACAAGCCGGCAGGACCTGCCCCTGCAATAACAGGTCGCCTGTCAAGCGGTATATTGGCCGCATGCAGGTATCATTGTACTCTTTTTCTTTATTATATGAGCACAGATGAGCTGGCTGCTCTTTTTACAATTGCTTCTTCGCTATTTTTTGTATCCTCTATCTCTACAGCAACTGAATATGTATAGAACAGCTCAGGCCTTTTTACGCGCGTCAAGTGATTTCTTTAATATCCGGTTATGTAAAGCCTGTCTTGGCATTGAGCTTAAGCATTTTTATTATTTTCGTTTTTTAATGCCTCATCACTGTGTGTGACGGGGAGCTTTATCTGGTTAATTTTAATCATTTACTGCATTTCTCCTGCTATATATCCACTTGTCCATGCCCACTGCAGATTGTAGCCACCGCATATGCCGTCCACATCAAGCAGCTCGCCGCAAAAGTAAAGCCCCGGGTGGATTTTGGACTCCAATGTACGTACATCTATTTCCTTTGTATATATGCCGCCTGCACACACCTGTGCAAATTCGGCTCCTCTTGGCATTTTTTACCGAAACGGCTGTATGCTTTATTGAGCGGGTGAGACTTTTACAATCATCATCTGTCAACAGCCTTCCCTTTTTGTCAGGAGATACACCTGATTTGTGTATCAGCTCAAGAAGAAGCTTATTGTTTAAAAGTCCGTTAAGCATCTCATTTAACGAGCGGTTGTCTGTCGTTGTAATGCTTCTGTCCTTTATGTACCCATTAAGCTCATCATCACTAAAAGCCGGCAAAAAGTCAATTATCACCTCGACCCTTTGACCTTTATCGAGGGCTCTTGACATAAGACTTGAAATCTGAAAAACCGGGATGCCTGAGATGCCATAGTCGGCTAACTGCAGCTCCCCTGTATTTTGCTCTGTCATTTGACCGTCTATCACGGAAGCGACGGTAGCATCGCACCTGACACCTGTGATTTTTTTGAAATTAAGACCATCACAGCTAAAACCGCAAAGCGCGGGTAATGGCTTTTGGATATGGTGTCCGAGAGCTTCTATCTGTCGAAACAGGCTTCCGTCACTTCCAAGCTTTGGGGAAGCCGTAAGGCCACACGCTATGATAAGCCTTTTGGACTTAAGGCTGCCCTTGTCTGTTTGGATGCAGTAACCGGTCCGGTCATCTGTCTTCTTATTAGTTGCCGGATTAGCAGCAGACTTTGCGTCTTTAGTCGTAATCCCTGCAGTCTTAATTTCTGTAATACTTATGCCTGTTTTCACATCCACATGAAGCCTCATAAGCTCCATGCGAAAGGCTGCCACAACAGATGCAGCCTGTCTTGAATTTGGATAAATGTAGCCTGCATTGTCATATGCAGGTATTCCAAGTTCTTTAAAAAAACGTATTGTGTCTGCATAATTAAATTGCGACAACCCGTTTTTAATCAGTGCTTTACTGCCGTGGAATTTGTTTACGGACATATCAGTGTTTGTGAAATTACATCTGCCGTTTCCTGTTGCAAGTATTTTCTTTCCTATATCATCCTTGTGCTCTAAAAGTGCCACGCGTGCTCCCTTTGATGCAGCAGCTGCTGCCGCCATCAGCCCGGATGCACCGGCACCTATTATAATTACATCGTACATATTCTTTCCCCTAACTGATTTATTTTAACATTAACTTGAATAGCTTTCAAGAAAATCGTACAAATCAGTTTCGTTAAAAAAGTAGAGTCCGTTTGTAACCTTATTTTTTGCTTCATCTGGCAGTTCTTCAAAATACACGCCTGTGTCAAAGTATTTTTCACTTGCAGTGGCGTTGTATACAGACAGCATTCCGGAGTCATTTTTGATGCAGTATTTTGCATTCTTAGCCTCATTTGATGTCAGAAGGCTTTCTTTTTCATTTTTTTCTTCTTTATCATTTTCATTGCTTTGTGCAATTATCGCGGCCTTGTCTGCTGCTCTTTGCGTATTGATTTTTTCTATCATAACAAGTGCAAGAAGAATTACAACAATAGTTAAAAAACAGATACTGATTTTGCTTTTCATATTATCACCTCAAAATCAGTATCTGTAAATTTTTGTTATTTATTCAATTTTATAATAAATGACATTTTTTTTCACCACTTTTAATGATAAGTGTGCCCTTTTGGAAAATGTCTAAGCTCATCCTCATGTCAGTCCCTTTGAGCAAAATGCAGCGCCCACTGCATATGAGATAACCGCAATGATTGCAGCAAGAATGAAGGCAATAATCTCAATATGACAGGCCTTGTAAAGTATAAAGTATACTATATACGAAATAACTCCCATTATGAGCGAGCTGATGGCCGGTATGATAAATGGTCTTTTTTATTTCCTGCTTAAAGCCGCTGTACTTTCTTTTAAAGCCCATGCTGTTCATAAAGGCACTGAGCATGCAAAAACGTATTGGCAAGCACAACTGCATGTATATTGAGCCTGAATATGAGCAATAAGCAGTATGAGTACTATGACATGCGCTACAATGGATATCGCAGCGTTGATTACCGGAACTTTGAGCCTGTCAATGCCCTGCAGCAGTCCGTTGGACAGAGTGGAAAGCGAGTAAAATACTACCGCAACCGCACCGACATACATCATAAGTGATGCCTCAGCATTTGTTGCACGGGTGCTTGAGAACAGTATATTAAATATTGGCAGTCCAAACACGGCAAGCCCTACTGCACATGGGAATGCGACAACCATGATAAAGCGTGTGGAAAGATTAATCTGTCCTCTCACTGCCTCCATATCGTCCCTGTGATATGCGCCTGTAAGCACCGGAACAAAGGATGCTGCCATAGCTGATGCTATGGATATAGGCACATTGATTAAAAGCTTGTACTTTCCGGTGTATACACCCCACCATACGTCTATATCATTCTGAGTGTATCCCTGAAGCAGTGCAACCTGCTTGAAAATACCCTGGTCGATGATACCACTGATATTGTAAATAGTAGTACTTAAAAGCACCGGAATAACCGTAATTACAAGAATCTTCATGGTGTAGCCAAATGAGCTCACCCTGACATTTCGTTCTCTTTTCATCTGTCTCTTAAACACCTTCATATAGATGGCAAAGATAAATACTACAAATAAAAGAGCCGCTACAGAGCCAAGCACTGTTCCAAGTGTACCACCTGCTGCACCGTAGGCAGCGGCATAGTGCTCCTTGTCACCAAGCACTGCGCCAATCCTTGTACCTGTACGGTATAGCACGTAGGCCGCCCATACACTGACTATGGCATTTACTATCTGCTCTATTATCTGTGATACGGCACTCGGCATCATAGTACCCAGTCCCTGGAAAAAGCCTCTGATGACGCCAAGCACTGCAACTACCAAAAGCCCCGGAGCCAGTACTCTTAAGGCAAAAATACTGTATGGTGTGTTAAGAAGCGTAGTCGCAAAAAAATTGCCACCGAAAAACAGTATGAGTGCAACCGTTGTGCCACTGATGGTTGCAAAAAGCAGAGCACACTTCAGTATCTGATACGTCGCAGTCCGCCTTTTTTTTGCCATCTGGGCTGAAACCATCTTTGATACGGCAAGTGGTAAGCTGTATGATGATATAATCAGCATGACATTATATATTTCAAAAGCTGTGGAATAATAGCCGATTCCGATATCGCCCAATATACGCTGCATCGGTATGCGATATATGAGTCCTATTATTCTGCTTATGATAGATGCTACGGCAAGTATGGAGCCCTGTACTAAGGCATTACTTGCCCCATTGTTTTTTTTTAGACATTTATAAAATCCTCTGTTTCAATTGATAACCAGCTTAAATATTAGCGTGTTATACCTAAAGCGTCAAGTATTTTTCTCTGGTGCTCTTCCATTACGGCCGCCTCATCAGCCTCCATGTGGTCATATCCGAACAGATGAAGCATGCTGTGTGTAATCAGAAAGGCAAACTCTCTTTTTTCGCTGTGTCCGTATTCTATGGTCCTGTTCCTTTACTTTGTTCGACGGATATGATAATGTCACCTAGCATGACCTCTCCTGTATCAGGATTGAAATCATCCTCATTTTCATCTGAAAGGAAAGAAAAATCTCCGGGCGTTTCATATGAAAGCATCGGAAAAGATAATACATCTGTAGGCCTGTCTATCTGTCTGTACTCCTTATTGATGGCATGTATCCCTTCATTGTCTGTCAGTGTCAAATTAACCTCCGCCTCATACGGAAAGCTCTCGTGCTCAAGTGAAG
>ENA-OQCU01000622-OQCU01000622.1-human-gut-metagenome-genome-assembly--contig:-NODE-622-length-15389-cov-7.142838_pt1 | contig 15389 bp, 7 predicted proteins | sample MGYA00242504_ERZ504590 | MGnify/ENA primary metagenome ERZ504590 (study PRJEB26092, sample SAMD00036318) | human gut metagenome | host: Homo sapiens | study: EMG produced TPA metagenomics assembly of... | reverse complement strand
AGGAGCCGCTTAGCCTCCAGCCACTCCTCGCTGTCCCTTGGAATGGCGAAGAGCAGAGGCTGGGCGTACTGCTTCAGCACGGCCAGCTCATAGACAAGGGCGGAATTGAACATGGCGTCCGCCTCCTCCTGGAAGGGGAAGATGTTCTCCTCCTCGCCCCTGCGCACAGAAGGCCACATGCGGATAGTCTCCCGGGCCGAGGAGCCTCTTGTCCTGGCATCCCGCACCATTCTTCTCAGAAGCCGCCCGTCCGTGGTGGGAATGCGGTTATGCTCATCGATGTTGAGCTGTGTCAGGGCGCTGATGTATATCTTGAACTTGTTCTCATCCGGCAGGCTCTCCGTCAGTTTGGGATTCAGGCAATGGATGCCTTCTATCACCAGCACGTCATTTTCTCCCAGTTTCTTAACGCCGCTCCCATATTCCTTATGTCCGGTCACAAAATTAAACCTTGGTATCACCACTTCTTTTCCTGCCAGCAGTTCCTTAAGCTGCCGGTTAAACAGTTCTACGTCTACTGCCTCCAGGCATTCAAAGTCATATTCCCCGTTCTTATCCCTCGGATTTACTTCCCGTTCCACAAAATAATTGTCCACCGCGATCGGGTGGGGAATCAGCCCGTTAGCCCGAAGCTGAATGGACAGCCTGTGGGAGAACGTCGTCTTTCCCGAAGACGACGGGCCTGCAATCAATATGAACTTTCGTTCTCTGCGTTCGGCAATCTGCGCCGCGATCTCCGCGATCTTCTTCTCCTGCAGCGCCTCCTGAACCAGTACCACCTGTAATCCGTCGCCGTTGGTAATCTTGCCATTCAGCGCGCCAACCGTCTCTATGCCCTGCATATCGCCCCACTGGGTGGATTCCTTGAGCACATGGAACAACTTATTCTGAGGCTCGAATGGAGGCACCTCTCTTGGGTTCTTCTGGGTAGGCATCTGCACCACGAACCCTTCATCATACAGATAGAGTTTGAAATACCTAAGATATCCGGCGCTAGGCACCATATAGCCATAATAATAATCCTCAAACTCATTCATGCTATATATGTTGACCTTGGATACCCTCCGGTATTCAAATAATCGCTCCTTGTCATGCATCCCGTGCTGTCCGAATAAGGCGATGGCATCGTCCGTATGGATGCTCCGCTTATTAATGGGCATATCCATCTCCACCATCTCGCGCATTCTCGCCTCCACATGCTCCAGGAATTATTATGGCAGTTATCTAGGCACCGATTTTTCCCAAAAGCGGGGGTCCGATAATGCATAGTTCCTTGTTGTGCTGCTTGAGCCAATGACGTTCAACGGCATAGATTCGCAGCTTTTGGGGTGGCCAGTTGCGTCCTGCGCGAAAGAGCGAAATTCGCCGGCCGGAATCAGCTCGTCGGCAATCATCTGGCGATTGCGATTCGTGACGGTATATTTGCTGAATATTGGTGACTTCAGGAGATGCCAAGATGATTTCAGTAAATCAAGTCGGCTGGTCTGCCTTGAAGTCAGTAGTTCGACGCTATTGCTGCGGCCTTGCTTGGTGCGGTGCACGAATGCCAGCTGTTCTAACAGCGTCACGGCAACGCTGACCTGAGCTTCGGTAAACTGAAGCGCTCGGGCAATATCTGATTGGACTTTGCTCTCGTTGGAGTAGAGCAAATACAGCCAGACCAGCTGTGTTGCGGGGGAGAAGGGTCGCACCTCGATATCCTGTGCGTTCTCCAGCGGCCGCGAGGAGATGCGCTGGGTGAACACCATGCCCAGTGGAGGGATATACAGTTGGGTACCGGGCACGATGAAAGGAACGTGATTCTGAATCAGGGCTTTTCGCTGGTATGCAGAAAGCCGGGGAAACTGAAAGACAATGGGCAGATCCGTCCGCTGCTCAAGCCTGCTGGCGTCGGCGGTGACGCGTGTGATGCTGAATGGGTGAGCCTCTCCGCTCGCGATTAGCATGCTCGTGTTGTCGATGGTGAGTTTGCTGAATGTCCGTCCGTTGGTCAGAAATAGCGGCAGTGAGGCAGTGCCATCCCAAGAAGTGATTTGGCAGGGCAGACCAAGTGTCTCGCGAATGTAATGCTCGGCATCCATGTCGACCTCAATCCTTAACGAAAATCTGTAAGATTCACATCTCTTGTTAAGTATATAGAATATTATTAAGTATTTCGGGGTTGGCATGTCGCGAATGGAAAGAAAGGGCAGTCATCCCCGAAATGGAGACAGCTTAGCCGGGAAAAAGGACGACGCCAGCATCCGGAGAAGATGGATGACTGGCGTCGGGTAAGCTCGCAAAAGCACTACTGAACAACCCACGCAGAAGTGTCGGTGGGGAGCTGGCCTTCGGGGGTCAGCGGGCCGGACGCCAGCACCACGGAGCCATTGGGCAGCGCGACCGGAGCATTGCCGAAGTTGGTGATTGAGGTGAACACCCGCCCGCCAACCGCCGCGCGGGTGTACGCCACCACATCGTCGCCCATGTCCACTTGCTCGGCCGTGGTGTCGCGCGTGGCGGTCAGCGACTCCTGGCGAATCGCCAGTGCGGCGCGATACAGCGCGAGCATCGAGTCCGGGTCGGCTTGCTCCACGTCCACCGCGTAATCCTTGAACCACAGCGGTTGCGGCAGGTGCGGGTCGGCGGCCGGCGTCACGCCCTCAGCGCGCGTAGCCGGCGAGAAGCCGAAGGAAGCGCCCGTGCCGAACTGGCCGGCGGCGCACAGCGGCACATGGTTCTCGCCGGTACCGTCATCGGCCGGAGTCGGACGGCTGAAATCGGCCAAGGCCGGCTCATCGGCGGCGGTCCACGGCAGCGGCACGCGGCAGCCGTCTCGGCCCTTGTCCATCGTGGCCTGAGCGGTGTGGAAAGCGGTCGGATCTTCCAGTCGATCCCACGGAATATCGGCCACTTCAAACAGGCCCAGCTCCTCGCCCTGATAGATATAGGCGGCGCCGGGCAGGCCGAGCTCCATCAAAGCGGCGGCGCGGGCGCGGCGGGTGCCAAGCTCGCGATCCTCGGGGTACGTGGTGCCGTTGCGCAGCAGCCAGTCGTGCGGCAGCTGGTGGTAGGGCGCGCCCTTGACCTGCGGCAGGCCGTAGCGGGAGGGGCTGCGCGGCACATCGTGATTGTTCATCACCCACGTGGTGGTGGAGCCTCCGGTTTCGGCGGCGGCCTTGAGACCCGCGTCGATGGCTTCGCGGAACTCGTCGGCATACCAGCTGGCTTGGGCGAAATCGAAGTTGAACGACTGCCCCAACTCGTCCATCGAGGCATACAGGTGCTGGTGCTCGGGCACCACCCACGCCTCGGCCACGGCAAAGCGCGGCGGGTTGTATTCGTTGAACACCTTGCGCCACTCGCGGTAGATGTCGTGCACTTCGCGGCGGTCGAACAGCGGATGGCTGAAGTCGTGGTTCAGCACGCCGACCACGCTGTATTCGCGGCCGAGCTCCTCCAGCGGCTTGGATTCAAGGTCTTTGGCCAGACCGTGCGCCACGTCGATGCGGAAGCCGTCGGTGCCGTGGTCGGACCAGAAGCGCAGGGTTTTCTTGAATTCCTCGTGGATGTCCGGGTTCTTCCAGTTGACGTCCGGTTGCGCCTTGTCGAACAGGTGCAGATACCACTGGCCGTCGGCCACGCGCGCCCAGGCCGGGCCGCCGAAGAAGGACTGCCAGTCGTTGGGCGGCAGTTCGCCGTGCTCGCCGCGGCCGTCGCGGAAGATGTAGCGGTCGCGCGCCGGGGAGCCGGGCTCGGCGGCGAGGGCTTCCTTGAAGAACACGTGCTTGTCGGCGGTGTGATTGGGCACGATGTCCACGATCACCTTGATGCCGGCCTCATGCGCGGCTTTGGCCATGGCGTCGAAGTCGTCCATGGTGCCCAGCCGCGGGTCGACGTTGCGGTAGTCGATCACGTCGTAGCCGCCGTCCGCCAGATCGGAGGGGTAGAACGGGGAGAGCCAGATGGCGTCCACGCCGAGGTTCTTCAGGTAGTCCATTTTCTCGGTAACGCCGGCGATGTCGCCGATGCCGTCGCCGTTAACGTCCTTGAAGCTGCGCGGGTAAATCTGGTAAACGACGGCCTGCTTCCACCAGTCGTCATTGAGGTTGTTGGCGGTCATGCCGATTCCTTTCTGTGCGTGCGTGATTGTGTGGCTCACGTGGTGTGTTGCGCCCGATTGCTGTGGGTTAGTGGTTATTGGGTTCAGCAGGACTCGAACTGCAACGGTGAACCCATGCTTGCCTATCACATTGATGACAACGGTATCATGCAAATGATTTATGCGAAAGTACAAGCATCGGCGTTTCGTGGTGGTAACGTGGTCACGCTCACCTTAGTCCACACAGAAAAGACATTGAGGGCAGAGGTGGGACGCGGTGCACCGTGCCCGATCACCCCTGCGCAGGCACGGGCGCGGCAGGAGGCGCAGTGGTCTCGCGCAGCACGAGCGGCGCGTCGGGCTGAATGAACGCCGGTTCAATCGGCTCGCCCGCAATGGCCTCCAACGCCATGCGCCCAGCGTCGGCACCCATGGCAAACGGATCCTGATGCATGGTGGTTAGCCCCACGGCCTGAGACATTTCAACGTCGTCAAATCCCACAATCGAAATATCCTGCGGCACGCGTTTGCCGTACTGGCGCAGGCGATACAGCACCGGCAGCGCCAGCTCATCGTCCTCAAAACAGAATGCAGTGGTGCCGGCCGGGGCGGTCAGTACCGCGTTCAGAGCCGCGCTGGTCTCCGTTGCGCCGCGGGGCACCTGAAGGTTGGTCACGGTGAGCTCCGGGTGCGCGGCCTGCGCGTCCAGCACGCCCTGCAGTCGCGATTCGGCGCTATATCGCATATTGGTTTCGGCGGGAGTGCCGCCAACGAATGCGATGCCCCGATGCCCCAGCGCGATGAGGTGTTCGACGGCCGCGCGGGTGGCGGTACGATCATCAATGCTTACGCCGGAGTCGAACCCGTCCGTGGAAGGGATGTTAATGCCGATGATCGGCACATGCATATGCTTGAGGCGCTCCACCTCGGCCGGCTCGATGTTGAACGAGCTGACGATTACCGCATCTGCATTGCGGCGCACGGGCAGGTCCGCAAAGAAATCGTGACGCTCTTCGGCGTTGCGCATGGGGTAGGCCACGGTGTCATAGCCAGCAGGGCGCAGCACCGAGTCGAGCCCTGCAAAGATGTTCGCATTGAACCAGGTGGTGATGGTCTCGCTGGCCAGCAGCGCGATGCGGAACGACTGGCCGGACTTCAGCGCGGCGGCCGATCGGGAAATGGAGTAGTCGAGCTTCTCAGCGGCGGCCATTACCTTGTCGCGGGTTTCGGGGAGCACCAGGTCCGGCTTGGCGAACGTGCGGGACACTGTGGATACGGAAACGCCGGCCTCCTTGGCCACCGCCTGAATGCTTGCTTTGGTCATATCGAATACCCCCGTTATTGTTGCGCCGTTGTGATAATGACGCGATGTTGCGCATCGTGTTTGCGCCGTCGATGCACATGATTCATATCGTCATTGCTGTGACAACGGTATCATGCATTGATCTGTCGTTGAATAACGCCGGTGAAGATCCTCTTGTGATGAAGACGATTTACAGTGCGGTAAGAGTCTATAAGTGGAAACGTTTGCATATTGCTCCGGTCAAATGTGCTGCGATTGTCTGTCTGATGCGATTTAGCTCCGAAAAGTGATCTTTGACATTCACTATTGCATGGGTTTGCAATAATGAATACCTTCTTAGCAAAGAGTAAACGCTTCGACACTCCGTGCTGATTTGGCTTGATGCCAAGGGGCAATGCTGCAGTATTGTGCGAAAAAATGAGATATGGCCGGCGGGCTTTACTGATGTCGACTTGCAAGAATGACAACCTTTGCAGTATGATGGCGCCCAAATGAGAGAAGCGATGCGTGTCAGAATCAGTAAGTGGTTAGTGGCTATTTTTATCGATTCTGCGCAGGCCAAAAGCTAGCGTGTGCAAAGCTGATCCGCCAATGAAACAGGCATGCTCCGCCGAAGCTGCACGCCTATTCCACGACCTACAACTGCACAACAAATGAGTCGCGGCGATACGTCATACCGATGCACCCACCGACGGCTCTCCGGAGATGAGGAAAGCATGATGATAGCGAAAAGTATCGGGGGGGCAGCGAAATTCAAGGCTGCCGCCGCTGCCCTGCTTGCCGCTGCCGTGCTGGTGACGTCAACTGGCTCACTCGCATTTTCCAATAACAAACTTGCCTATGCCGCCGATCTGAGCGACGGCGCATTATGCACTCCGACCAGCCAGTCGATGGGCACTGAAGCAAATCCCGCAACTGAGAGGGATTCCGGCGTTGCCACTTGGGTTGGCGGCGATATGTATGTCGGTAAGAAGTCCGACAACCTGACCAATGCTGACGGTCCTGATGCTTCATATTCCGCAGAAGCCGAAGGCTTGACTGTGGTCAACGGCAAGCTCATGCTGCATCCTCAGAAGAATTCGTGGAACGGCCAGGGCTTTCGTTTCGGCGTTGCCGGCTTCGGTACGCAGTATCGTCCCGCCGAAGGCAGCACCGCATTGGTAGTTGGCGGCAATACCGTAACCGTAATGGATAGTGCCACTTCCACCGCTGATGTGAAAGCGTGGAATAAGCCTGGTTTTATTGATGGACATTCGCACGTCGGCTCACTCTCCGGTAGCCAGTCGGATGTATGGGACAGGGGCGGCACGTCGTCGATTGGCAGCTATAACGGTGCTTCCGTCAACTGGCAGAAGGACAAGTCCGGGAATACTCAGAACCAAGACGCCGGCAATCTGACCAAAGTTTCAGTCAAGGCTACCGATGGCGGTGCCGCCACTGACAAAAATTTTTTCGAAGGATACGTTCTATCAAGGGTATGTGGTCGACGATATCGTTAGCCCGCTGGCCAAGCAAAATAATACCGGTACAGTGAGTTCAAGCATCTCCACGTTGTCTGAGCTTCCTCGCCATAAGTACAACTATTACAAGGAAGGCACCAACGCCGCTAGCGGCATATCTTACACTTTCAAATACGACGACACCACCAAGTACGGTACCGGCCGCGGCATTGCTCCCACAACGTCGTACACCAATCGCGAAAAGCTCATCACGTTCACCGGCACGAACAATGCCAGCATGGAGGTATTCAATCTCGATGCCAGCATGCTCAGCGACACCGATGAGAATGGCACCCTCTACCGTGGCGTAGGTTTCGCCTTTACGAACATCGCCGACACTGCATCTGTCGTAATCAATGTGACCGGCAACGCCAGTAATATCTCGTTCCACAACGGTTGGCAGTTCTGGTGGAACGGTGCGGAAATCTCCGATGGCTACTCCAACTACAACAACACCGACGAGTTGAAGAAGAAGTCGGCTGCATACGACAAAGCCTCCCAGAAGATTCTATGGAACTTCAGCAATACCGATAACCTCACCATCTACGGTGGCGTGGCCAATGAGGACGGTACGAACACCAATTACGATAAAATTACCCAGGATGATGCCGCCGCCGCGATGATGGGCAGCGTTATCGTCAGGGGCAACTTCGAATCGCATGTTTCCACCAACGGCCGTGTGTACACGGGTGGCGACTTCTCCATGTACAACCCGTACAAGGCATGGGCGTTCAATCAAGCCGGTGCGAACGATGGTGATTCCGCCTCTGTGCTCGACATGGATCAGGAGCGTCACAACTTCCCGTGGAACGGTTCGTACACCGAGTCCTGTTCCGCTATCGCGTGGCAGAAGGCCGATGAAAGCGGCACCCTGCTCGGTGGCACGACGTGGGCTGTGTACGGTAAGTACGATGATGCCGCAAGCGGAAAGAACGCACTGCTTACCGTGCAGGATAACGCGTTCTACGACAAGGACTCTGCCGATGGCCGGTTCACTGTGGAAGGTCTGAAGCCCAACGCAACCTACTACATCAAGGAAGTCTCCGCCGGCAACGATTACCAGCTGAATACGAACGTCTATTACGTAGCGACTGGGGACTCATCGGCAACGCCGGTCAATGTCACGCAATCGGTGACAAAGACGGACGGTGCTTATACGTACGGCAGCGCCGACATGACCGATGGCAAGATCGTCAACAAAAAGAACGGCCATGAGGTTTCTTGGTCGAAGGTCGATGCCGACACTAACAAGGAGCTTGCCGGCTCTCAGTGGCAGATTCAGCAGGTGAAAGATGGCGCGGCCGCTAAGAGCTGGAAGGTCACAGACAACACCAGCAAAGCAACCGGCGTAACGGTCAATCCGACCTCAGCCACGTTGGATTCTACCAATGGGTGGAAGACCGATTTGACCGCAGCCGTCGATCCGAAGGATGCCTTGCAAGAGGTTGCATGGACGTTCACCGATAAAGATGGCAATGCTGTCGATTCGTCCACTGTTGCGGTATTGACCCGTACGGGTAATCTGAAAACCACCGTCACCGGTATCAGCAGCATTGATACCACTGTGTATGTGAAGGCATGCTCGGTCTCCAATCCTGAGGTGTGCAGCGCCCTGGTCGCCATCAAGGTGAAAGCTATGAGCGTCAAGGATTTCACCGTCAAGGATTCCTCGAACCGGACTGTTGAGAACAATTCCACCATCACCGACGCTGCAGTGGATAGCACGCTGACGTTCACCGCTTCCTCCACTCCGGCTGTCCCGATTACTTGGGAGTCGAGCAACAAGAGCGTGGCAACGGTTACTTCCAGCGGCGAGAACGGTCAGAAAGCAACCGTGACGATGACGGGATTCGGCTCTGCGGTCATCACCGCGAAGGCCGGCGACAAGAAGGTTTCGTTCACGGTCAAGGTGCCGTCTACCACGGTGTACTTCAAGAAGTCGTTGATGAATTGGTCGAAGTACTACGTGTACTACAACGCTGGCAACAATAACTGGAAGTTCGTGGAGATGAGCCAGAGCTGCGGTGATTATGTGTATGCCATATTGCCGAAGCAGTCGCCTGGTACGAAATTTTTGTTCCACGGTGACGATGAAAACACGAGCACCAACAAGTGGTACCAGGGGTCGAATAAGAGCGATTTCAAGTTCACGGGCAACGAAGTGCAAGTCGTGAACCAGCATAACGATTCACAGGTCTCCACCGCTCCGGCCGGCTGCCCTGCATCCGCCGCAGCTGCTGCCCAGTCGAATGATGCGGCGGTGCTCAACGAGAACGCCGTGGTGACGCCCTCCGATGACCCGCAGCCCAGTGATGCTGACGGTGTTGCCGAAAACGCTATTGATGATGGTGCAAAGGCCATTTCCTGCACGGCAGCCGACGGCGAGAACGGTCAGCCCGGCGTGAAGTGCGATATGGACACCGCGGCTGGCAAATTCAAGGTCGGTGGTCTGGATGCCGGCACGTACTGGCTCCATGAGACCACGGCTCCGGACGGATACACGATCAATAAGACCCTGTACCAATTCACGATTGATGCCAATGGCAACGTCACGTGGAACGGCGGTTGGGCCAGCGGCGAGGCGACTGGCGCCATCGATGAAAAGCTGAAGCCCGGTGACAACAACGCAATCTCGGACACCCCTACCGAAGTGACCTGGAACAAGGTCGACACCAAGGGCGGCAAACTTGCCGGTTCCCAGTGGAAGATCGTTGGTCCAAGCCCTGCAACGGACGTGTACTGCGTGGCCGACAACGTGACGGTTGATGCCAATGGCGCCACCACGCCGGCAGGCATCGAGTTCACAGGCTGCACTGGCGAAAAGCTGTCCGATGCCGCGAACACCGCAGACGAGGCCGGCGTCATCACGGTCAGGGGCCTGCCGGTCGGCACGTACACGCTAACCGAGACTAAGGCTCCAGACGGCTACGTGGCAACAACCACGGTCTACACGCTTACCATCTCTGACACCAAAGCTTCCACCGTTGTGGCTCAGACCGCGACCGATAGGCCCACGATCCGTTCTGGCGGCAATCGCGAAGCTGCGGCCAATGTCCCCAACGCTTCGGCTCCGGTGAACATCCAAATCCCGGTAAAGAAGAGCGTGAAATACACGTCGTGGCCAAAGGACAGCAACGGCAACTACGTCAACTTCAACTTCAAGATTGAAGCGACCAAGTCGACTGTGGACGCGAACCCCGCCGCGCCGATGCCTGCCGAATGCAGTAGCAGCGACGCGACCAAGAATGACTGCACCATCTCCTTGGCTCCGAAGTCTGACGCTGATGATCTGTCCAACGTCATAGCCAAGTTCGGCAAGATGACGTTCACCGACGCGAACCTCGCGGCGGCAGCTGGCGACGCCAGCGACTACGCCAAGACCTACACCTACAAGATCACCGAGATTGTGCCAGATTCCGCCGACGCGGTGGAAAACCTGCGCTACTCGAAGGCGGAGTACCAAGTCGTAGTCACGGTCAAGCAAGCCAAGGATTCCAGCGGAAAGCTGTCCGGCTTGTCCGTCTCCGCCACGATGACACGCATCAAGGATGACTCCGGCAATGCCGAAGCTGGCGGCGGAAAGGTGATCGGCACATGGTCATCAACGTCCACCGGCAGTAGCGCCGGAACCGCCGTCGAAGCAACCTTCGTGAACACCAAGGTGCTCACCGGCCTGCCCACCACGGGCGCCGACTGGACCGGACGCCTAGTGCTTCTGGTCGGCGACGGATTCATACTTGCTGGCGTTCTCATCGCCGGCGGATATCAACTGGCCAAACGTCGACGGGAGGAGGACTCCGACTGATTTTTCTCCCTGGGCCACTCGATTGGCCACCTACCAACACTCATAACTGAATAACCAATATTCAACACAATCTTCTTCTTCATTTCAGAGAAAGGAAAAGAGAAATGAACACCATATTCAAGAGGGTGATCTCCGGAGCCGCCGCTCTGGGCATCGCCGTCAGCGGTCTAGCCATAGGCGTCTCCACCGCGTATGCTGCGGATCCGACCACCGGCAGCATCACCATCAACAAGTCAGACGCTGGTCAGGTGGATCACAGCTTCGATGGCTGGCACCTGGCATCGTTGACCAACGTCACCAAGGATAGTGCTGGCAAGATCAACGGCTTCCTCATCGATACCGATGACCATATGGCCAGAACCATTGTTGCCGCGATGACTAGCAGTCAAAGGGATGCATACGAGAAAGACGCCAACTACTACAGCACCGACGACGCCGTCGCCAACCCGATGGGGTACTTGGTCGAGAAGGTATTTAAGGATAAATCTGGCAAGGCGCTGAGCGAGCTGACCAGCCCGTGGGGCGGCGATAGCTCCGCGCTGCGTGCGTTCGCCAAGTCGCTGTCCAAGGAACTTGCCAAGGCCGGTGCTCCCGCTGCCGATAAGACCGGTGACAGCGCACTGAAGACCGGTGAGAACAAGGAACTCAAACAGGGCCTGTGGTTCCTCAAGGATGTCACGACCACGGATGACACCAAGGGTACCAACTCCATCCCGATCATCACGCCGACCACCTTCGATGGCGCCGACAGCTGGGGCACGGTGACGCTGAAGAACACCACCCCGACCATCGACAAGAAGCTGGTTGATTCCAAGGACAACGGCACCTACACGCCGAACACTCAGCCGGATTACGCAGTTGGCGATGATGTCTACTATGAGCTGACCTCCACCGTGCCGGTCTACACCGGCTACGACATCGATTCGACGATGAAGGACGCAACCAAGACCCGTATCTTCAAGATCAATGACACCGCCAGCAAGGCGCTGACCGTGTCCGCCGGCACCGTCATCGAATCTGTCAAGCTGACTCCTGCTCAGGGTACGGCCGTCACTCTGGTCAAGGACAAGGACTACACCGTTACCGTCGCTGACTATGGCGATGTGAACACTCCTGACACCGATGCCTACAAGGGCGGACACGTGACCACTATCGACCTTGGTAAGTACGTCAACAAGGCCGAGGGCTCTAAGTCCGCTACTGACGGCATCCTCGAAGGCGCCACCGTCACCGTGATCGTCAAGGCTAAGCTCAACAAGGGTGCGCTGATTTCCGAGCCCGGCAATCTGCAGAAGAACCCGAACAAGGTCGACCTCGAATACTCCAACCACCCGGAAGAAGTGAACCACGCCCATAAGGTTCCTGGCCCGGAAGTGCCCGTGTATGCCTATAAGTTCGACATCTTGAAGACCGATAAGGCTGGTACCACTAAGCTGCCCGGCGCTAAGTTCACGATCAAGGCAGTCTCCGGTACCAGCAAGCACGACGGCAAGTACCTCGGTTCTTATGGCAAGGATGGCTGGAGCTACCTCGATAGCGAGCCGGCGGTCGCTGATACCGATGGTGTGTTCACCACTGGCACAGACGGTAAGATCAACGTCTCCGGCCTCGATGCCGGCACCTACGAGGTCCATGAGATTGCGCCGCCGGACGGCTACACCGCGATTAGTCTGCCGAAGTTCCAGTTCACCATCACGCCGACCGTCAGCAATGAGGTCGCCGGACGCAAGACCATCACCGTCGTGGCGCTGAGCCTCGCGAAGGGCGCCGACGTGCGTGCCTTGCTGTCCCAGGACGGCAAGACGCTGAACATCTGGAACGCCAAGAACATCACCGAGCTGCCGAGGACCGGTGGCGCTGGTCTGGCCATGATTGTGGCCGTCGGCGCACTGTTCATCGCGGCCTCCGGTATCTTCGCCCTCCGCGCTCGCCGCAAGGCCTGAGCGGACACGCCTAGATAGCTAAGGAACGGCGGCCAGCGCACCGCACTTACCCCTCGCAACCCGCCGTTCCTGCTCCGTCTCCGGCCGCATCGTCTTGTTCCCGATCGATGCGCCCGGAGACTTTTTCCATATTTCTTTATTTTTGCTGATTCTGGAGAACCGAATGATGCAAACAATTATCATGAAGTCCCGTATCCGCAGGGTTTTCTTAGCTCTTGGGGTAGTGTCGTTTATTGAGCGGAGATGAGTCCATCCAATGCGAAGCAGCACCGGAGCAAAACAAAGTGGTACGCGCACACAGTCGCGCGTGTTTACTGTGCTGTCGGTGCTGTTTTTGCTGATCGGGTTTGCCATCATCACCACGCCGTTCGTCATGCGCGCCATCAGCGAATACCAGCAGAACGCCACCGTGCAGCAGACGCAGCGCGAGGTGGATGGCTGGCCGTACCCACAGGCGGAGAACCAGCTCAAAACCGCCCGCGAGTACAACAAGAAACTCGCGGCTGGCGGCCAGGCCGCCATCGGCGAGGTCAAAGATCCTTTTGCCGGCAATGCCGGCCAGTCCACCACTTCCGGCGCGGATGATTCGATGGCCGCCAAAGATCAAGAATATCAGAGTCTGCTCGACGCCGGCCAAGGCGTGATGGGCTCCATCCGCATTCCTAAAATCGACGTCAACCTGCCCATATACCACGGCACCAGCGAAGATGCGCTCGCCGTGGGCGCGGGACACCTTTATGGCACTTCATTGCCGGTCGGCGGCAAATCCACACACTCTGTAATCACCGGCCATCGCGGTTTGCCGAACTCGTTGCTGTTCACTCGCCTTGATGAGATGAAGAAGGGTGATGCCTTCTACATCGAGGTCATGGGCAAGAAACTCGGCTACAAGGTCGACCGCATTACCGTGATCAAGCCCGACGATTCCAGCAAACTGCGCATCACCAAAGGCGAGGATCGCGTAACCCTCATGACCTGTACGCCTTATGGTGTCAATTCTCATCGCCTACTGGTCTCTGGTGTGCGTGCCGAAATCCCGGAGGAAGTGCCTGACCCGGACGATGTGCATGGCATCAACACCACATGGCTGGCACTGGGAGCCATAGTGCTTTTGGCCGTGCTGTTCGCTTTCATCGTCATATTGATGCGACGTAAGCAAAAGCGCGATCGGGAATTTGCCGGCCTCGCCCGGCACGCCGCACGTCCGACAAAATAAGCGCCCCGCGCGTATGCGATTCCGCGTTGGGAATATGAACGGTTTCGGGTGCCGGACTATTCAAAAAGCGGCCAGATTGTCGTAACTCGATTTCGAGGGGCTGATTTGGCGTGTTCCGGAGGTCTACTTCCGTTTCGAGGGGCTGATGCCAAAGTAGACACAGCTACAAAACGGCAAAATGACGTTGATGCAAAGCCGTTTCTACTTCCGTTTCAACGGATGAGGAGCCCCTTGAAGTGGAAGTAGACCTCCGGCAAACACGAAATCAGCCCCTCGAAATCGATCTAGGCAGTCTCTCTACCGTCGGGAAGCGTTTCAGCGCTTCTCGCGGCGCATTACGGCGGACAGGGACTGCACGCGCGGCAGGTCGAAGACCTCATCGGTGTGCACTACGTGCCCTTCGCCATCTGCCAGCGGCACTCGCCAGTTGGAATACTCGCTGGACGTGCCCGGCTGATTCTGCGAGCGGCATTCGCCCACGCCGTCCACCAGCGCAGCCTGCAACAACAGCGACGGCGTATCAGTGAGCATGGCGTGCATGGCTTCAACGATCTCCTGCACGTGAGCTTCCACGTCATCGGCCACAGCCTGCGTGATATAACCGCCCTCCACCAGTCGGTTCATCATCGCGGTGCGCTCGGCCATGGCCGAAGCGGCAAACACCTCCACCGGCTCGCTGAGCAAATGCAGCTCCTCGCGCAGTTTCACATGCTCGAAGTTCAGATAGCCGGCGGTTGGCGGCAGATCGTGTGTGGTGACCGATGCCAGTGCCTGCTTGCGGTACTCCTGCGGCGCGCGGTAGGGATCGCCGGCGTTCGGCGAATCGTCCACACGGTTGAACCACTCCACATCGGTGCCAAGCACGCCATGATCGGCCAGAATGCGGCGCACATAATCCGGCACGGTGCCCAAATCCTCGCCGATCACCATGCCGCCGGCGCGCGTGGCCTCGATGGCCAGTACGCCGAGCATCGCCTCGTGGTTGTACATCACGTAGGCGCCATTGCGGGCGCCCAGTCCCTGCGGAATCCACCACAGGCGGAACAGTCCCAGCACGTGATCGATACGCACCGCGCCCGCATGCTCATACATGGAATGCACCATTTCGCGGTACACCTGGTAGCCGGTGGCTTCCAGATAACGCGGGTTGAACGGTGGCTGGCCCCAATCCTGGCCCTGCTGGTTGTAGAAGTCCGGCGGGCAGCCGACCGTGACGCCACCGGAGGCGAAACGCTCCGGGTTGGCCCATGCGTCAGCGCCGAGCCCGTGCACGCCAACGGCCATATCCTGCATAAGGCCAAGTGTCATGCCATGATTCAAGGCCGTGTGCTGAGCGTCGTTCACCTGCTCGGCGGCGATCCACTGCAGCCAGCGGTTGAACTCGAACAGATCATGATGGTCCTTGACCAGCGTCTGCACGGCCGGGTCGTCGATGGTCTTCTCGAAGAACCAACGGTTCTCGCCCCACGGCGCGCCCCATACCTCGAAGCACAGGCACCATGTGGCGAAGGAATCGAGGTCCGGGCCGGCGGTGGTCTTGAA
>ENA-OQCU01000621-OQCU01000621.1-human-gut-metagenome-genome-assembly--contig:-NODE-621-length-15401-cov-3.775108_pt1 | contig 15401 bp, 14 predicted proteins | sample MGYA00242504_ERZ504590 | MGnify/ENA primary metagenome ERZ504590 (study PRJEB26092, sample SAMD00036318) | human gut metagenome | host: Homo sapiens | study: EMG produced TPA metagenomics assembly of... | reverse complement strand
CGTAAAGCCGCACCGCGTATGCTATATTGGAGCAACATCGCCACGTTACATGGAGAACAGGGGAAGCATGTACCGGATGAAGGAATTCTCGGCCATGACAGGCCTGCCGCAATCGAAGATCCGTTTCTACGAGAAGCACGGCTTGATTCTCTCGGATCGTCAGGAAAACGGTTACCGAGTATTCACCCCCGAAGATGCCTTCAAATCAAACGCATTTCGTGTGCTGCTGCAATACGGGTTCAGCATCGATGAAGCGGTCGCTATGCTCGACGCGAAACAAGGCACAGAAGGTTCGAGCGGTCACTGCTGCATCAACAAGAAAAGCTCATGCACGAAGCCGACCTGATCGCGTACCGACTAAGACGGCTTGAAAGCACCCTTGGCGCGATACAGTCTGAACCTGGGTTTTAGAGTTCGAACTGGTGGATGCCGCCGATCAGGTGTACATCAACTCTTCATACGGACGAGACTTCCATGTCTCGCTCGAGCACGAGAAAACGATCTCGCAGTATTACAACCTTCTGAGCATCACCAGCTGTGCACGCATCATCAAGCGAGACGACCTGCTGGACAACCGCCCAACGGTCAACCCCGACTATGTCATGACCATGCCCGAACACGAGAGCTACCGCCTTGACGAAGGGGCGCGAAAGCAGGTAAAGCGCCTCTGCTTGGGAAAATGCATTCGCTTTAGAAGACAAGCGACCCGAACGGAAAGCGTGCAGAAGGAAACGTTCACGAGCCTGTTCGAACACCTCGACAGCCACGGTTATCGAGTGAGGAACGACATCATCCTCTTCCCCTCCTTCCTCAATCTCGACGGATTCGGAAGCGACATCGAAACTCTGTACGTGCCCGTCAGCTGAAGTGCATAAGGAAAGGGCTTCGGCGCAGCGAACGCGACGAAGCCCTTCAAGGGGAGGGAAAGAACCGCGTTGCTAGTACAGCACCTCTTCGTCAGGCGCGTACACATGGCAGTTCTCGCAGTAGTTGAACGTGATCTCTTTGTCCTTCTCGTGGCAGTTCACGCATGCATTGTAGCCGCCGTGCAGGGAATCATGCGGATTCCAATCACCCAGGTCAGCAGTGCGCTCGGCAAGCGCTTCGTAGCTACCGCCATGGCAGCTGAGACACTGCTCGTCGGAAACGTAGGCGCCCGCCTCGCTCGACACCGTTTGGGTCTTCGTACCCTCGCTCGACCCGGAATCGGCCTGTTGCGGCGCACAACCCGCTATCGCGAACACCGCCACCAACGCAACCGCCACGAGGGCAATCATAATGTCCAGACGCAAGGTAGACCGACTCATGCCTGGCCTCCTTTCAACATATGCTCTACCGCCACGTAGCCGAACGTCGCCGCACGACCCACCGACGTGCCGGGAATATGGCGCGGGTAGTTGCCTGCGTAGAAGTTGCCCGACACGTTGCCCGTGGCATAGAGTCCTTCAATAACCTTGCCGTCCTTGTCCAGCACCTGGGTGTCGCCGTTGATGGTGAGGCCGCCCACCGTGGCAAGGATGACGCTGTTCGTGACCAAGGCATAGTACGTCTCACCCGTGAAAGGCTTGTTGTTGCCCGTGTAACGGTAGTAGTCGGGGTCGCGCTCCAAGCCGTCCTCGAAGAAGCTGTTGTAGCGCGCCACCGTTTCCTCAAGGGCGGCGGCGTCGATGCCCGCCTTAGACGCTAGCTCGCCCAAGGACGAAGCGCGGAACAGATGGCCCTTGGCCTCGTCGCGCTCAAGCTGTTTCTCGGCGCTCGGCTCCTTCTCCAACGCAGAGGCGATCATAGCCTGGTCGAAGATATGGAAACACTGATGGCCGCGGCGCTTCTGCACGTTGATGGCGTTCGACATGTACTGGCGCGCTTGGTTCTCGTTCACAAAGCGCTTGCCCTCTTCGGTGACGATGATCGAGTAGTTCATAGCGCCGGGGAAGTACACGCGCTTCTCGACGAACGTGGACGGGGTGGCGTTGCTGAAGTTCATGACCCGGATGCGGCAATGAGTCCATGTCCGCGCCGATACTGAGGCCCATCATGTGGCCGTCGCTGTGTTCCCCAGCTGGGATTCCACCACACAGAGGACTCGTAGTCTTCAGGGCGCACCCACGCTTGCATCATCTCAGGGTTCGCGTCGTAGCCGCCCGTGGCCAGCAACACGCCCTTGGATGCGTTGATGCGCACGTATCCGTCGCCGTTCTTAGCGATGCAGCCGATCACACGACCGCCGTCTTCGCGGATGAGCTGCACGGCGGGCATCTCATAGCGAATCTCCAGGTTGTCGTAGGTTTCGGCAACCGCGCGCAGCTCCTTGCACACGTACAGGCCGAACAGCCACGTAGTGCTGATACCCTCGGGCATCTTGAAGTTGACGTAGCTGTCGATGACGGGGAAACCGTTGTAGTTCGGCGCCTGGTCGAACTTGTACAGCTGCCAACCCGAACCACCCTTGTCGAGCATATCCTGCCAGAAATCGGCTACTTCGCCCGACCGGTTCACGTACGTTTCGATGGAGCAGGGGTCGACGCGCCAATCCGCAGCACGGTAGATCTCATCGCGCAGCTGAGCAGGATCGATATCAATCCCCTGCTCCTTTTGGAACTTCGCGCCCACCGCGCCGAAACTCTCCCACGCCGAGCGTCCCTCGGTCATCTTCTCCAACGTGATGACCTTCGCGCCCTCCTCGGCCGCCTTCAAACTGCCCATCAGCCCGCCGATGCCGGCGCCGATGATGAGAACCTCGCACTCCTCGGTAGAGCTGATCTCAGATTCGGCGATATCACGATCCTCGAACGCGATCGGCCCGCGCGGACCGGGAAAATCAGCCTTGCGCAGAGGGCACAGCGACGCATCGTCACCCAGAGCCTTGGAATACTCGTTGCCTGAATCCGTCGCCTCCGTTGATTGCGCATCGGCAGCCCCGTCGTCCGCAAACGCCTTGCCTGCTCCGGGAAACGCGAGCATGCCCGCTGCCGCAGCTCCGGTTAACCCCGCTCCTCTGAGAAAGTCTCGCCGTGACAATCTGGCTTGTTCCATCTCTCCTCCTTTACGTACGTTCCCTCTTGACGCCGCTCAGGGCGCAGGGACAACGGTAGACCCTGAACCATGTCGAGGGTCAAGCAGGAGATTCAAAGAGAACGACGGGCTTTTCGACAGAACGAGCGTGCTACACGAGGTGCGCTTCGCCGGAGGAGATTGCGGTTTCGATGCCGGATTCGCTACGCAGCACGAGACGGCCTTGAGCGTCGACGCCCACAACCGCCCCTTCCGCCAGCAGATTGTCCGCACGATCGACCATGCGAACGTTTTGTCCGTTCAAGCTGGAGTAGGCGTTGAACTCGTCCACAAGCGGTGCGAAGCCGTTGCGCCGCCATACACCGTACAGCGGCGCGAAGGCGGCGAGGAGCGCTTCGAGCACTGCTTCGACAGCGACGGCCGGCGCGGCAACGGAATCCGCGAGGTCGGCCACGTACGCAGGACGATTCTTGCCTCCCACGTCGGGGCGCTTGTCGGGCGGCAGTACGTTCACGCCCACGCCCACGCACACGCCGCCGCCGTGCGCCTCGAGCGAGATGCCGCAAAGCTTCGCGAAATCAGGCGCTCGGCCGTCTCGCGCACTGCAAGCATCGCCTTCGTTGGCACAAAATAACCGCTGTGCACGATTTTTCTGCCCTAATTCCTTCCCAGATTCGGAAAACCCCAGGTCGCGAATTTCGGTTGCTTCAGGAAATCGTGCATAGCGCGCCTTTTGTGCCAGCACCACATCGTTGGGCCATTTGATGCGCACGGCCTCCTCAGCCCGCGCGCCCGCCAGCGCAACGAGTGCGCGGCGCACCGCCATGCCCACAACCAGGCTCAACGTGGGAAGTTCGCGCGGCGCCACCTGGGGGCGCAACAACAGCGAGCAATACAGTCCGCCTTCCGGGCTGGTCCACGAACGACCCTGCCGGCCGTAACCGGAAACCTGGCGAAGCGCGCGGACGACGAGGCCTTCCGGCTCTCCCGCCTCCAACGCGCGCTTGACTTCGTCGTTCGTCGATGCAACTTCCTCGTGCAGAGCGATGCGAAACGGGAAGCCGCTCGGCGAACCGCCTTCCCCCTCGTTGCCGAATCCAAATTCCGAAACACGCGCATCGCCTTTCCGGAGCGACGAAGAGCCGTCGACGCAAAACGAGGGCACAGAGCGCCCCTTGCTCACAGCCGCACGCTCTTCCCCACCGTAACCCCATCGACGCTAACCGGCACGTCATTGGCAAGCACGTGGCCAGGGAGCAGCTCCAACAGGGGCTGCACTACGAAATCGCGTTCCAGCAGGCGCGGATGCGGCAACGTGAGCACATCGGCGTCCACAACGTACAGCTGGTAGTCGAGGATGTCGAGGTCGCACGTGCGCGGACCGTTCTGGATAGCGCGCACACGGCCCAGGCTGTTCTCCACGGCCTGCAGGTAGCCCAGAAGCTCTTTCGGCGGAATACCCGTGCGCAAAAGCACCACGGCGTTCACGAACGAATCCTGGTCGAGGTAGTAGGCCGGCTCGCTCTCGTAAAAGCTGGAGATGTCGACGATCTGCGAGTCGGGCAGCGAACACAGCTCGGTGATGGCCTGGTTGAGCATGGCGATCTTGCCCTCGCGCTCCTCGCCGGGCGAGGCCACCAGCGGGACGTTGCAGCCCATGCCGATGAGCGCATACGGCCGCAACCCCTCCAACGCCGCCACCGTCGCGGCCACGTTATGCGCGCGCACCACGCTGGCTCCCAGCTCGCAGGCCATGAGCGCCTCGGCAGCCGAAACCTCGTCGCGCGCAGAAGGTTCGTCGATGCCGTACGCCCAGCCCAAGAAGCTCTTGCGCGACACCGCCACCATCACCGGGTAGCCCAGGCGCACGAACTCTTGGAAGTTGCGCACCAGCTCCAGCGTCTGCGACGGCGTCTTGCCGAAGCCGGGACCGGGGTCGATGCAGATGCGGTCGTGCGCGACGCCCGCAGCCTCCAAAGCGGCAGCCCGGTCGCGCAGCCACTCGCGCACGTCGGCCACCACGTCGTCATACGAAGGCGCGTTCTGCATGGTCGAGGGGTCGCCCTGCATGTGCATGACCACCAGCCCGCAATCGCTGTCGCGCACCGCATCCACCATGACGGGGTCGCGGAAGCCGGACACGTCGTTCACGATGGCCGCGCCCGCTTCCAAGCACGCGCGCGCAACTTCGGCGTGGCGCGTATCGATGCTCACGCACACATCGCGCTGCGCCAATGCGCGCACCACCGGCAGCACGCGCGCCAGCTCCTCGTCCACGGACACCGGCGCGGCGCCGGGCCGCGTGGACTCGCCGCCCACATCGATTATGCGGGCTCCCTCCTCCGCCATGCGCTCGGCATGAGCCAGCGCGGCATCGAAGCCGTCGTGCTGGCCTCCGTCGGAGAAGGAGTCGGGGGTAACGTTGAGAATGCCCATGACGATGGGCATTCTCGTATCGAACTCATAGGTTGCGCAGCGCCAGATCATCGTTCGGTGCCGTCGCCTTTCTGCTCAGGGGCTTGCGGAGCCGGAGCGTCGACAGGCGCCTCGTCCGACGTCGACGAAGCAGATGCGGGCGCATCGTCGCCGTCGCCCTCCGCAGGCTCGCGGTACGGCGGATTCGGATCCTGGTCGCCCGGCTCGACCGGCTCTTCCTTCCAGTTCGGATCGGCCAGATGCTCGTCGCGGGCGCGCGCGGCGGCCTCTTCGGCCTCCTTGCGGGCGTTGATCTCGTCCTCGTGCTTGAGATACTCGTCCCACGTGTTGTCCAGCAGGGCAAGGGCACGCCTGGCGCTGCACGTCTCGCGCTCAGCAGCACGTTGGCCATGAGATCCATCTGCTCGCGATGGCTTGCCAGGATCTCGTAGGCGCGATCATGCGCGTCCTTCATGATGCGGGCGACCTCGTCATCGATGCGCTTCGCCGTCTCCTCCGAGTAGTCCTGCGTGTTGCCGTAGTCGCGGCCCAGGAACACTTCGTGGTTCGGCTGGCCGAACACCTGCGTGCCCAGCTCGGCGCTCATGCCGTACTGCGTGACGATGGCGCGGGCCATCTTCGTGGCGCGCTCGAGGTCGTTCGATGCGCCCGTGGTGATGTCGTCGCAGAAGATCTCCTCCGCCACGCGACCGCCCATGAACACGGCCAACTCGTCGCGCATCTCGCCGAGCGAGTTGAGCACCTTGTCCTCCTTGGGGATGGACAGCGTGTAGCCCAGCGCACGGCCGCGCGAGATGATCGAGATCTTGTGCACGGGATCGGCGTGCGGAAGCAGGTGGCCGACCAGGGCGTGACCGCTCTCGTGGTACGCGATGGTGTGCTTCGTCTGTTCGTCCAGCACGCGACCCTTGCGCTCGGGCCCGGCGATGACGCGCTCCATGGACTCGGACACTTCCTGCTGCGTGATGATCTTCTTGCCGCGACGCGCGGTGAGCAACGCCGACTCGTTCATGAGGTTGGCCAGGTCGGCACCCGTGAAGCCCGGCGTGAGCTTGGCCACCTTCGACAGGTCGACGTCGCTGCCGATGGGCTTGTCCTTCGAGTGCACCTGCAGGATCTTCTCGCGGCCCTTCACGTCGGGCGCGTCCACCACGATCTGGCGATCGAAGCGGCCGGGGCGCAGCAGCGCCGGGTCCAGAACGTCGGCGCGGTTCGTAGCGGCGATCAGCACCACCGAGTCGTTGCTCTCGAAGCCGTCCATCTCCACCAGGAGCTGGTTCAGCGTCTGTTCGCGCTCGTCGTGGCCGCCGCCGAGGCCCGTGCCGCGCTGGCGGCCGACAGCGTCGATCTCGTCGATGAAGATAATGGCCGGGCTGGCATCCTTCGCCTGCTGGAACAAGTCGCGCACGCGAGACGCGCCCACGCCGACGAACATCTCGACGAAGTCGGAGCCGGAAATGCTGAAGAACGGCACGCCCGCCTCGCCGGCGACGGCGCGCGCGAGCAGGGGTTTTACCAGTGCCCGGAGGGCCCACCAAGAGGCAGCCGCGCGGGATCTTCGCGCCCATGGACTGGTACTTCGCCGGGTTCGCCAAGAAGTCCTTGATCTCCTGCATCTCCTCGACGGCCTCGTCGACGCCGGCCACGTCGGAGAACTTCACGTCGGGGCGCTCCTCGATGGACTTCTTCGTCTTGGCCTTGCCGAAGCTCATCTGCGAGTTGTTCGCCTTCTGCATCTGGTTGAAGAAGAAGAACAGGATGAGGCCGATGATGATGAAGGGCAGCAGCGTGCCGAGCAGCTCCACGAACGGGCTGGGCAGCGCCACCTCGTACGGCACGTTGGGATGCGCCGCCATGAGGTCGCCGAGCGAGCCGCCGTAATAGGTGGACGTGAAGTTGCGCTCCACGCCCAGCGTGGCCCCGTTGATGTCGGTGGTGCCCACGCCGCCGAGCGCCTTGCCCGTCTCGGGGTTCTTCAGCGTGGCCATGCGCGCGTTGAGCGCCTGGAAGGCTTCGTTGAACGCATCGGCGCCGGTGGAGCCCGCCGTGATGGCGGGATAGTACGAGCCCGACACCGTGTAGTCGCCGGCGTTGTACACCACCTTCGTCGCGCGATCCTGCTCGACGGCCTGCACGAACTCGGACGTGATCAGGCGGTCGGTGGGCTTGGCGCCCGCGGACGACATATTCAGGAACTGCTGGCCCACGAAGAAGGCCACCAGCATGAACAGAACCACCGAGATGATGGTCGTCCTCGGGCTGGGCTGCTGGAACTGCGATTGTTTGTTTTGCTGTGCCATAGCGTCTAACTTTCCTTTTCTCACCGACTCGCGCTGCGAGACGGACAGACCCGCGTGCCCGCCCGTCATCGCATGCGGCCGATGCCGCATACCCTTAGCACGACGCGACTCGGCAACGCCGAACCGGTCGACCGCCAAGGTAGCTTAGCTAGTAAATCTCCGGCTTCAAGATGCCGATGTAGGGCAGGTTGCGATACCGCTCCGCATAGTCCAACCCGTAACCCACGATGAACTCATCGGGGCACTCGAAACCGATATATTTGCAATCGATCTTCGCCTGCGCAAGCGTCTTCTTCCGAAGAAGCGTGGCTACCTCGATGGAAGCCGGTTGACGCGACGACAGGTTTTTCAGCAAGTACGTCAGGGTAAGACCGGAGTCGAGGATATCCTCGGCCACGATGACGTGACGCCCTTCGATTTGAGACGAGAGGTCTTTCAGGATACGCACCACGCCGGAGCTCTTGGCGCCGTTTCCGTACGACGAGATGGCCATGTAGTCCATTTCGAGCGGAAGCTCGATCTTGCGCGCCAGATCCGCCATGAAGATAGCGGCGCCGCGCAGAACCGAGATCAGGATGATGCCTTCGTCGGCCGCGTCGGCGTAATCGCGCGTGATGGCCGCGCCGATCTCGCCCACACGGTCAGCGAGCTGCTTTTCGGTGAACAGGATCTCCGAAATGTCGTTGTGCACGTTCCTAACCTCTATCGTCGCATTTCGCTTCCGCTATCGCCCCTGATCAATCTGCGAGATCAATGGGCGAGAGCGTCACGCTTACCTTGAATTCAGCTAGTGTACCATTGCCTCTCCGGGAAAAGGAGACGATACGGTAACGCCAGCCTGCCTGTCACGATTTTTACATTTCGCAATGGGAACTGGGACGATAGGTTGAAAATGCCATAGGCTGGCGCAGCAAGTCAGCGAGGGAGGTTGCGGCGCGCGGGATCGTGGGGAGAGCGCAGGCGAAGCGCATTTCGATGTGCGAGCCCTCGACTCGACTGAGAGATCGGGCGGCGCAGCCGCCCAGCGTCGAGTCGTTCGCCGTCCGTCAGGACGCCGAACCCGCGAAGTCCGGGAACTCCTCCAGCAAACGACCTACGGGCAGGCCGATGACGGTGTCCATCGCGCCGTCGACGCGCGCCACCAGATCGGCTCCGGCCCCCTGCACGGCATAGGCGCCGGCCTTGTCGAACGACTCGCCCTTGCGCAGATAGTCGACGATCTCTTCGTCGGTCAGCTCGCGGAACGTCACAGCCGAGCGATCGACGAACGTGCGGAAGCCCAGCGAGATGTTCTCGGGCTCGGGCGCGGCCACCATCCATACGGATACAGCCGTCAGCACTTCATGCGTGCGACCCGACAGGCAGCGCAGCATACGCTTCGCGTCGGACAGGCTGACGGGCTTGCCGAATATCTCCCCTTCGCACACCACCATGGTGTCGGCGCCGATGACGGCGGCCATGCCTGTGTAGTCTTCGGCCAGCACCTCCTGCACCACGGCGCCGGCTTTGCGCTCGGCCAGCTTCTTGCACGCCTCGGGCGGATCGGCCAGGAGGTCGGGCTCCAAGGTCTCGTCCACCTCGGACGCGTGCACGACGAAGCGCACGCCGGCGTCTTCGAGCAGCTGCTTGCGACGCGGCGACGCGCTGGCCAGCACGATGTCGAGGGCGGGCATGGGCGTTTCGGCGGGCGCGGCCGCCGGTTGGGTGTTCTGTTCGTTTTCCATGCGCGGTATTGTAGCGCAGCGGGCGCAAGCGTTGCACCAAGAGCACGCAGGTTCCACGCGAAGCGCCCAGACGCAAGCGCGGGCAACTCTGACCCCGACCGCAAACTCCTCCCCGATTCTCCCTGCTACACATCTCACCGAATTGTTTCACGTGAAACAATCGTCGCGATGCGCTGCGATAAGAGAACGCGCGTACGCGATATCGTTGAGAACGCATAAGCCGTCCCTCATCGAGTTCAATAATCATTGCGATATCGCAATGATTATTCTATACTCGGATCATATGCCGCTCGCGCAGAACCAAGGAGGTTGCATGCTGTCGGTCGTCGAAAGCGCCGAAATCCTACAGGTCACGCCAACGCGGGTGCGGGCGCTCATCGCACAAGGAGCATTGCCGGCGCAGAAAGTCGGACGCACGTGGACGCTCCGGGAGGAGGACGTGATGCAGCGTGCCGCAACCCGGCCGTCCGCAGGCCGTCCGCGCAAGGCGGACGTTCCGTCCCCTGCAGACGACAGCAAGCCGCACGCAGCAGCAAGCGAGCTCTATCGCGCATGCAAAGACCATCTGGCAGCGTGCCCGAGCGCTGCCGAGATAGCGGCGATCGACGACCCCGAGCAGGCCGCGTTCCGCATCGCCGTCGCCGACTTCTTCCTCCAACGCAAACAGTCGGAGCTCGTTCGCCAAGGGGTCTTCTGATGAGCGAGCAACCGTTCTACGTGGTGTTCGCCGGCGTGAACGGAGCAGGCAAATCCACCCTGTTCCGCAGCGATTTCTGGCGCACGGGAGGGATGCCCGCCACCATGGCGCGCGTGAACCCCGACGAAATCCTCCGAGAGCAAGGCGGGGACTGGTCGAACGGCCAGGATCAAGTGGCCGCAGGCAGGATCGCGCTGCGCAGCGTGGACGAGCATCTGGCGGCACGACGCTCGTTCAATCAGGAAACAACGCTGGCCGGCCATCGAGCCCTGCGCACCATGGCCGAAGCACGCGAGAAGGGATACCGCGTAGTTCCGTGTTCCTACATCGGCCTTTGCAACGAAGGCATAGACCCTGCAACGCATCGAACGCCGCGTGCAGGCGGGAGGTCACGATATAGATGAGGCGCTCGTTCGAAAACGGTACCGGGCGTCGCTTGCGAGTCTGAGCAAAGCGCTACCCTACTGCGAGGAGGCGCACGTATTGGACAACACCGTCGCGTTCAAGCGCATCGCCCTGTGGCACCGCAACACGCTCGCTTGGTGGGGCGCGTCGAAGTCAGTGGGAGCATGGCTTCCCGAAGCCATCGCCGACGAATCGCTTTGGAGACGATCGTAGCGCGACCTACCCGCGCTTTCGGCGGGCGCGGTAGGCGGACATGGGCTCTATGCGGACGCCGCGCTTGTTCGCGCTGACGGCGAGATCGCCTTGGATGTTGGCCACGTAGCCGCTGCGAGGCTTGCCGCCCGTCTCGTCGTCGAACGCGGCCAGCACGGCCTCCACCGAGGCCGTCTCCACGCGGGCGTCGCGACCCAGCATCAGCTGCAGCGCGCGCATCACGGCGCGCCGGCGCAGGGGCAACGGCTCGGCGCCGAATGCGGGCGCCAGCACGCAACCTGCGTCGTACTCGTCGCCGAGCGCTTCGACGTGGCCCGCCATCAGCCCATCCACCATGCGCTCCAGCATATCGTCCTCGTCGGCAATGAGGTTCATGGTGCGGCCGAGCACCTCCAGAAGCTGCGGGTTGCGCTCTTTCGCACGCGGGACGATCTCATGGCGCACGTAGGCCCGGAACCGGTCGGTGTGCGCGTTCGTCGCGTCCTCGCGCCACAAGTTGCCTTCGTCGTCGCAGGCCGCCGGCGCACCATCCTGCTCGCGGCGCACGATGTAGGCGCGCAGCTCCTCGCGGCTCGCATCCAGCAGGGGGCGCACCACCGGCCCGTTGCGGTGCTTCATGGCGCGGAACCCACCCGGCCCCGTGCCCACGATGGAGCGCATGTAGAAGCTCTCCACGCGATCGTCGGCCGTGTGCGCCGTCAGGATGCGTCCATCGGCAAGCGGTGTCGCCGCATGCAAGCAGAGGCTTTCGAGCGCTTCGTTGGCCGCCAGGTAACGCTCACGCCTGGCCACCGCCTCCACGTTCTCGCCCGTGCGCTGCGCCTCTCCCGCTATGTCTATCTCGCACGAGAACAGCGGAACGTCCAGCAGCTCGGCCAACTGAGCGACGAAGCGAGCGTCCTCGTCGGCATCCTCGCCCCGAAGCCGGTGGTTGACGTGCAGCATGGCAAGCTGCCCCAGCGCCCCGCGTTCCCGCAACTCGCAGGCGATATACGCGAGCGCCGTCGAATCCGACCCGCCCGACACCATCAGCATCGCCGGCGTATCGGCATCGGCCAAGCGGCGTGCCGAGAGCACCGCTGCCGCCCGATCGACCAGCGTTTCCGTTTGCACAGCAGCCATCATGCCCTCCCTTCCAAGAACCTCCGCTCGAACTCTTCTTCTGGCAGAGGACGACCGAACAGGAAGCCTTGGATATAATCGAGACCCATGCCGCCCACTACTTCGTATTCTTCGTTGGTCTCCACGCCTTCGAGGCACACGCTGATGCCCACGGCGTGGCACAATTCCACCACGAACTTGATGAACGTGGCATCGAACGTGCTCGTCTGGATATCGCGGATGAACGCGCGGTCGATTTTCACGATGTCGGCAGGCGACGTCTTCAACACGCCCAACGACGAGTAGCCCGTACCGAAATCGTCCATAGCCACGCGCACGCCTTGCATGCGCAGCTGATCGAACAGCTCATGAGTGACCTGGGCGTCGTCGGCGAAACGGCTTTCGGTCATCTCCACGACGAGGCTCTCAGGAGGCAGCTCCGCCTCTCGCAACGTGTCCACGATAAGAGGAACCAGACCGTCCTCGTCAAGTTGGCGATACGACAGGTTCACGCTCATGGTAAACGAGGGGATCGCCTTCCTCCATCGTTTACAGGTGTCCACAGCATGTTGCAGAACCCACGTGCCCACAGGAACGATAAGACCGCTCTCTTCGAGCAGCGGGATAAACTCGAGCGGCGACAAGTCGCCATACTCGTCGCAACGCCAACGCGCAAGCGCCTCGGCTCCCACGACGCAACCCGTTGCAGCTTCCACCTGAGGCTGGTAGCACAGGCTGAATCCCTTGAAGCCGTTCTCCACGCTGTCCCGTAGCAGCTCCATCAGCTCGAGCTCGCGCACGCGCTCGGCCAGAATAGGCTGCGAGAAGTTTACGCAGCGCTTCTTCCCATGCCCTTTCGCGTGTTCCAACGCGTAATTGGCGTACTTCACGAGGCTCTCGTACGTTTCGGCATCGCCGGGATATTGCGCGATGCCGCCGGACAGCGTGCAATAGAACTTGCGGCCCTCATGATCGTGCTGTCGCTGAAACATACCGCCTAGCTGCGCGTATGCGCTGCGCAGCACGTCGACATCGTCATCGACGATCACGGCGAACTCGTCGCCGTCCAGACGGTACACGCGCGCGTCCTCGGGCAGCGAGCTTTGGATGCGCTGCGCCACGAACCGAATGACCTCATCGCCGAATGCACGGTCGTAGCGGTCGTTGATGTGCCGCAAGTCGTCGATACCCAGCACCATGAGGCTGATCCGCGCGCTCTGCATCGTCTCCATACGACGACGCACGTCGTCCTCGAACTCGAACTTGTTGAAAAGACCGGTCAGCGGGTCGACCTTGCTCTTCTTTCCCAGGTTCGTGATGAACCCGGCGAACAGCAGCGGCTTTCCCTTCGCATCGAGGATGAGCCGGCCGCGGCATCGCAGACGCACCCATTCGCCTTTGCGGTTGATGGCGCGATACTCCACCCAATGGCGCGTCGTGCGCGCATCGGCGACTTCCTGGTTCGATTCGAGGAACGCCTGCTTGTCGTCAGGATGCACCTTCGAACCCCACACGGCTGCCGCGTTTTCCACCACCTCGGAGGGAAGGTCGAACTCTTCCACCATAGCGCGCGGGTAGCGGAACACGCCGGTTCTCATGTTGCATACGTACAGATAATCGTCGGTGCTCTCGACCAGCGCGTCGTACAGCTTGCTTTCATCGTACGAGAACGAGCACGGATCGACCGACACCCCCCTGCCCGATCGCTCAGCGCTGATCAGGGCGTTGATGTTGCGATCTATATGAAAACGTCGCTTCTCCTCGTACATACGCCGGTCCGCCAAGGCCAGCACCTCGTACAACTCCAGCGGCGCTTCGGGGTCCGCCTCTGCGATGCCGAAGCAGAAACCCATCTCGTAGGGAGGATCAGTGCGGCGCGGAATCGCCGAGAGCGCAGCGCGTGCGCGCTCGATCTTGACGCGCGTGGAAGCCGCGTCGCCTAGGAATACGCACACGAACTCGTCGCCACTCAAGCGGAACCCGTAATCGTTGGGACCGAATTCGCATCGTACGGCGTTCGCGGCCGAGCGGATCAGGTAATCTCCCTCGGCATGGCCATGAAGATCGTTCACATCCTTCAGCCGGTTGATGTCGTATAGAACGACGGACACCTGCTCGCCCTCGACCGCAGCCCGCGCAAGCGAGATGCCCAGCCGCTCCTTACCGGCTCGGCGCGACAGCATCCCGGTGAGCTCGTCGGTGTTCGCAGAAACGAGCGCCGTGATGTCCACCGACTGCTGCAAATGCACACGCGACCCGTCGACCCAGGTCACCAGGCTGTCGTAGTTGCGGTACGTGCGCCCCGTCATGGGGCTTTCCTCGTCCCACTCCACCAATGGAACTTCGTCGCCGCAGCTTAGAAGCTCGTCAACCGGGCAGAAGGCGCATCGCTCGGTCAAGCCGCGCTGCAGCACCTGCCAGCACACCTTGCCCTCCGGATCCTCCACGCCGTAATCGTGCTTCATGAACCCGTTCATATAAAGAATGCGATCCGTCTTCGGATCAGTCACGTAGATGCTCGTGCGCATGCCTTCGAGAACCGTATCGAACACGAAGCTGCGCAGATCGGTGGAGCCGCCATGGCTCCCGTCGACCGCGAGCGGCGCGTCGTGCCGCATCCTCGGAACCGCTTCGTCAGGCTCATCGTTCGACGACTGACGAATATCGCAATCGCTCATCGGCCGCTCCTTTCAAAGAAGCCCTCGACGCGCTCCACCAGCGCGATCGTCTCAATGTGATCCGTATGAGGGAACATGTCGACCGGCTGCACCGTGCGAACGGCATAGCCGTGCTGGCGCAAAAAGGCCAGGTCGCGCACCTGCGTAGTCGGGTTGCACGAGATGTAGACGATGCGCCGGGGCGCCAGCGTCACTGCGGCCGCGAGGAACTCCTCGCTCGACCCGGCGCGCGGCGGATCCATCAGCAGCACGTCCACAGCATCGCCTGCGGCGGCGCGCTCGCGCATGAACGCCCCTGCATCGCCCACCGCGAACCGAGCGTTCTCCACGCCGTTGTGCTTCGCGTTCTCGCGCGCGTCGCGCACGGCCGACGCCACCGTGTCCACGCCGATCACCTGGCGCGCGCCGCGCTTGGCGGCCACCAGACCAATGGTACCGGTGCCGCAGTAGGCGTCGATGCCGTTTCAGAGCCGGTGAAGCCGGCCAGGTCGATGGCGCGCTCGTACAGCACCTCGGTCTGCACGGCATTCACCTGGTAGAACGACTGCGACGAGATGCGAAAGCTCAGCCCGCACTGATGAGTGCAGCAACGACTTCGGCCGCCGGTCGCCTGACCGACGCCGAGCTCAAGGCCCAGGAGAAGGCCGCCAGGAAGGCGGAGAAGGCCCGCCAGAAGAGGATCGCCGCCGACGAGGCCGCCGAACGCAGGCGCAGCGCGAAGGCCGGGTTCGCGAACGTGAACAACCCGAGGCGTTCCACGTTGTTGACCGTCCTGTGCGCGGTCTTCGCCGTGTACTGCCTGTTCCCGTTCGTCTACCTTTTGATCAACGCGACG
>ENA-OQCU01000620-OQCU01000620.1-human-gut-metagenome-genome-assembly--contig:-NODE-620-length-15406-cov-2.442830_pt1 | contig 15406 bp, 11 predicted proteins | sample MGYA00242504_ERZ504590 | MGnify/ENA primary metagenome ERZ504590 (study PRJEB26092, sample SAMD00036318) | human gut metagenome | host: Homo sapiens | study: EMG produced TPA metagenomics assembly of... | reverse complement strand
ACTTCTCTTTTTTATGATTTAGGAAAAACGGAATATTTCGCTTCCGTATGCCCGGATGTAGATTGGGAAAAGGATGGTATCGTTGTCGTCCATATTGAAGCAAACTTCCTCGCACAGATTTATGGTTCGGACCATATCGCCGTGCAAACTGCCGTCACTGAGATAGGAACCAAAAGCTTCCACCTCGCCCAACGGGTCATTGATACGGAAACCCAAGAAGTAAAATGCGTATGTACCTCCGTCATGGTAGCCTTCGACCTCGCCAAACACGAGTCCAAGCCACTGGAAGAAAAATGGATTGAAGCAATCTGCAAATATGAGGGAAAAGATTTGAAGAAAAAGGAAATAAAATCCTATATTTGTCAATTAAGCTAACATTTGTATAAGTAACAATCAGTTACATTTAGTCAACTGCTATGATTCGATTGATATTATTGACCGATTTTACAGAGTCCTTTTTCGTACAATCTGCTAAAGGGGGGTTATTGCCTATTCCCAAAAGCCATGAGCCATGGGTAGTATGCCGTATGCCACCCTCCTACAAAAACAGTCATGGTATAGAAGGAGTCTTGAAATGGGCAAAGACATGGCATGCAGATGCAATCATCGGCAGATTTGACAATGATGACAACGTGGAGCTATTCCGTGAAAACGGAATTATCGCATTGGCCCAGGATTATAAATCAAGGTTCAGCAATATTCCAAACATCACCGGCGATTACCGCAAGACCGGCAGAATGGCAGCAGAGTTTTTCTGAGTAAAGGCTTTCAGAACTTCGCATTCTATGGTTATCGCGATACGGTATGGTCACAAGAACGTTGCGAGGGTTTCTATGAATGTATAGCAGCCCAAGGGTTTGGAAACAATTTCTATTCTTATCAGGACCAATCCCTTGATGACTTATGGTTTTATGAAGCACCGCCCCTGCTCAACTGGTTAAAGTCATTGCCACAACCTACGGCACTCATGGCTTGCGATGACAATCAAGGTAACCGCATTACGGAAATCTGTAAAGTCAACAACATCAGAGTGCCCGACAAGATAGCAATATTAGGAGTCGACAATGATGAGATTATATGCAATCTTTCAGACCCTCCCCTATCCAGTATCAGCCAAAACATTGTAAGAGGCGGATTTGAGGCAGCTGCCCTCATAGAACATCTATTGAATGATGAGGAGGCCACTTATCAGGACGTAGTGCTCCAACCAGTTAATATAATCAACCGGCTTTCGACCGACTTCTATTCTACCACCGATGCCCATATCCAAACCGCTCTGAAATATATCCATCAGAATATAGCGGCTGATATCACCGTATCGGATATAGTGAAACAAGTACCATTATCACGCCGTTTATTGGAGATTCGTTTCAAGCAAGTCACTCAGCAATCCATCCACAAATACATCTTCAACCTTAGGATGGAACGTTTTGCCCAATTGCTGTTGGCCAGTGATGCTCCGATTGCAGATGTGGCGGAACAAGTCGGAATAAACAATCTGAAGAACTTGTCCCGCCAATTCAAAGCTTTGAAGAAAGTTTCCCCCAATGAATATCGGAAAGAGTACCAGACAAAGAGTTACCAGCGCTGATTTAATCCGGTACAAACAACATGGTATCAGGTAACACGGTTTCCAGAACATTCCGTCCCGAATACCCGACTTCCAATTCCTGGCCCATGTAATCTTCGAAATACAGCAGATGCAACTCGTGGTACCCTGCTTCGAGAGCGACTTTCCCTTCGGCACGGCGTCCGCTGTGTCCACCGTCGTTATCAACAATCAATTTACCGTCTATGTATAGTTTAGAACCATCATCGGAAAAAGTATAGAAACGGTATACTCCCCTTTCTGGAATTTTCACCAACGTACGGAAATCATAAGCAAAATGATCAGGGACGGCTACTTCTTCAATCGAGAAGTTCTTCATCACCCCTTCCTTCACTTTATTGCAGGCGGCAATATCGGCAACACGTTTACATTTGCCTTCATAATAGGTATATGCCACGCCCTGCTTCTTGGGAGAAGTTCCCGTAGCCGGCAAATAAGCCATACTCTGCTCCTCATCCGAATTCAGACCTGAAGGGTAATAGTAGGCAGCCTCCCTTCCCGAAGGAGTGGAAATCCATGTGTCAAATTTGAATTGGTCTTCGTACAGTTCAATGATACGGGCTCCTCTCGTCAACTCTCCATACGCATCCGCACCGGTCACCCGTCCGTATCCCAATGCAATACCTTTATCTATTCCTATAAAATCGTTATCATGGTCATGTCCTACAAATACTCCCATTACATCCCTCATGTCAAGGAAGGAAGCAAACATACCAGAATTGATATTAGCAGAGGCAACTCCACCTTCTTTGTCATTGCCATAAGTTTTCCCGTCACCTCTGATTTCGTTGTATTCAATCAGCGGAATATGGAAAAAGGCCAAAGCAGGAACGGGATTACCACCGTTCTTCTCTGCAAAGTGTTTACTTTGCTTTCTGTACCATTCTATTTGGTCGAAATGAATCCAGTCGTAAGCACCATAGATTTTATTAGGCTGATAGTCGTTGGAATCCATGCAATAGAGCAATGCCTCTACCTGGTCCTTCTTCTCCGGACTATAAATAGAAATCACACAATTACCACATCCCATAATATCTTCAGGGCCTTTTGCCCCACATAGTAGGGAGACTTCAAGAGGAAATCATAGATTTCATTGCGCGTCAAGTATTCTGCATCATGGTTTCCCATCATCACCACAAAAGGCATCTTGGCTTCATTGAAAATATCCACTACACTTTTCCATCCATCCATAGCAGGGTCATCGGTCACCACATCCCCACTCAGTATAGCAATGTCCGGATGTTCGGCTGCCAGGACAGCACGGATAGTAGCTGCCGTTTCGGCACACTTTGCAGAACCCGGCATCCAGTGCAAATCTGTAAACTGTGCTACTACAAACCTGCCATCCTTAAAAAAGAATTGCTTCTGCGCAAAAGCCGTTACCGGCATACAGCCCAACAGTACAACTAAAAGAACAACTATTTTCTTCATAATTTCTTGAGATTAATATATTTCTATTTCATCTATTGCCAACTCACTCTGCAACCCTTCATGAAAATATCCTTTCGGGCACAAGCCACCACTCAATAATTCCAAGCGGACAAATGTAGCTTCCGTTTCGGCAAATGAAAGAGATGCCGGAAAACGGGTGCCTTCCGTCAAGCTAAAATCATAAGTCAGCCGTTTAGTGCCCACCGGAATAAAAGTCTGACCATCCATTGAAACAGAAACACTCATCGCCCTTGCCGGCCATATCTCATTTACCGGCCGCCATAAAGAAGAAAAGGCCACTTCCTTGACTTTTTGAGGTTTCTTCAGTTCCACTACAATCTGTACAGTATCCTGGTAGAAGCTAATCCAGCGACGCATGTCGCGGGCATAGCCACGTCGTCCATCAGTCAGCCCGAAGCCTTCATTCAGGTGTTCCCATCCTGCTGCAGGATTACAAGTATAGTCACATCCGGTTGCCTTGTTTACAGCAAAGCTCTTGCGGGTCACTTTCCCCAACGGCTTACCGTCTCTGTAAACTGCCGAATAAACAGTTGCATCCTCGTCCAACGGTATCGGAGTCTTATAAAGGGAAGATGAAGTGTTGACCGTTGAATCATTTACCGCATAGTAAATATCGGCATCCGGACAGAAGGTGTTCAAAGTCACCTCATAAGTCTGCTGCGACTTGTTCCACGCACCAGCCTGATTGACTTCATAGAAGTTGCGGCAAGCATTCACTCCGCAATAATCCAATCGTTCAAACTCCTTATCCAGCCTACGGGCAAACGACTCGAAGTCCTTATGTTCCGGCTGTGTCCATTGCACCTCTGACATAGCCAGCAAACGAGGGAAAGCCATATATTCAAAATACTCGGGAGTCTGTATGTACTCTCCCCAGATATTGGCTTGTACACCTATTATATAAGCTTGTTCTTCCGGAGTCAGTTCAGCAGGAAGCGGGTTATAATTGTACACCGTATCCAACGGAAGAAAACCGCCGATAGCCAACGGGGCAAATTCCGGACTTTCCTGGTAGTAATCCAAATAACACTTTTTGCCGGGTGTCATAATGACTTTATGCCGTTGGTGAGCCGCTTCGATACCTCCTTTTTCGCCACGCCATGACATGACGGTAGCATTAGGAGCAAGCCCTCCTTCCAGAATCTCATCCCACCCGATGATGTCACGCCCTTTACTGTTCACAAATTGCTCAATCCGATGGATAAACCAACTTTGCAGAGCTTCTTCGTTGGGCAGACCTTCCCACTTCATCAAATGCTGGCAATGGGCACACTTCTTCCATGCTTTCTTGGGACACTCATCTCCACCAATGTGGATATAATGGCTGGGGAAGAGTTCCATAACTTCGGTCAGCACATTTTGTAAGAATTCAAATGTATGCTCTTTGGGACAATAGACCTCATCAAAAACATCAAAATAATCACGCACCACATAAGTCTTTCCCAGTCCGCAAGAAAGTTCCGGATAGGAAGCCAGTGCTGCGGATGCATGTCCCGGCATTTCAATTTCGGGAATGACCGTAATGAAACGGTCGGATGCATACTTCACAATTTCCTTTATTTCTTCCTGCGTATAATAGCCTCTCTTTTCTTTTCCATCGTAACGCCGTGGAAAATAATAATCAGAGTGTCCTATCTGAGTCTGTTTACGATAAGAACCTATTTCAGTCAGTTTCGGGTATTTCTTTATTTCTATTCTCCATCCTTGGTCATCTGTCAGATGAAAATGGAATTTATTCAATTTATAGAATGCCATCAAATCAAGAAACTTCAGCACTTCCTCTTTTGGCAGAAAATTACGCCCTACATCCATCATAGCCCCACGATGAGGGAAACGGGGAGCATCCGTAATGCTGACAGCAGGAATCCTAATCTTTCCTTCGTATTTCCGGTCACCATCATAAATGGCTGCCGGCATGAGCTGCAGCAAAGACTGGACACCATAAAAAAATCCGGCGGCAGTTTCATTGGAAGATATATTTATCCTATCGGAAGAAACCTCCAATGTATAGGCCTCATTGGGCAAGGAATTATCTATAGATAAGCAAATATCGGCCTTTCCCGTTTCCGAAATATCCTTCAGCGTTACAGAAGTGTTTTTCAACGCATCCTCCAAATAATGAAAAACTTTCATCGCGGCTTCCCCGGAAGGGACAGCCACTGTTTTTTTCCCTTGCAAGACATACACTCCCTGCATTGGAGCAAGTTCATTCGGCATGGGTATAATACCATAGTTTGCCGCTACATCATCAGCCACTCTCCCACAAGAGAGAAAAATGGATGACATAGCCAGTAACCAATATCTTATCTTCATAGTATTTGGGATAATAAGTTGGGATATTCCTTGATTGTATTCAGTATCAGTTCACCGAACAAAGTATTTGTCCAGGCAAACCAGGAACGAGTAAAGTCCGCGGCATCCTCCGAATGGAAAGACTCATGCATAAAGCCCGTCCCTCCATCCGTATCACGAAGTTGCTTCAGACAAGCACGTATTTCTTCGGAATCATCCGTTGTAAAAGCCTTCATAATGATGCTCATCGGCCAGATATAATTCAATCCCACATGAGGGCCTCCTACCCCTTCACCGGCTTTTCCTTTAAAGAAATAAGGATTATTGCCGCTCCATATCATTTTACGGGTATTCTGATAAATCGCATCTTTAAAAGAACAATAACCCAGATAAGGCGCAGCCAGCAAACTGGGTACATTGGCATCGTCCATACAAAGCGCGTTACCAAAACCGTCGACCTCAAAAGCATAAATACGCCCACAAACCGGATGATTGAAAGTACCATACCTACGGATAGCTGCATCCACTTCATCTGCCAATGTTATACATTCTCCGGAGAAGTCCTTGTTTCCATAAACTTTATCCTCTATCTCAGCCAATTGGCGCAATGACACAACCGCAAACATATTAGCAGGAATCAGAAAACCGTATTGTGTAGCATCATCTGACGGACGGAAAGAAGAAACGATTAAGCCGACCGGCTTTACCGGTGCTCCCCATCCGTTGTTAATCTGCGAATCTGTAGGGCGGTCGCAATCGCGCGTAAAGCTATAAGGTCCTAAGCCTTGTTTCCTCTGTTGCTCTTTAAAGGTCTTGACCACCAGCAGCATAGCTTTATGCCAATTTTCATCGAACACAGACGTGTCTTCCGTGTATTGCCAATAATGATAAGCCAGACGAATGGGATAGCACAAAGAATCTATCTCCCATTTGCGTTCATGCAGTTCCTTAGCCATATGTTGTGTATGGTCGGTTTCCCAATAGCTGCCCAACGGCCCGTCGTTGAAGGCATTGGCATACGGGTCTATTAAGATACATTCAGTCTGTCTGTTGACAAGTCCTGCCACCATCAACTGCAAGTCCTTATCTTTCTTCATCAACGGCAGATAGGGCCATACTTGCGCTGAAGAGTCGCGCAACCACATGGCATCTATATCACCTGTAATGACGAAAGTATCTGGTCTGCCATTCTTCACTCTATATCTGACAGTAGTGTCAAGCGTATTGGGAAAACAGTTCTCGAACATCCAACGCAACTTCTCGTCCTTTATTTTAGGCTTTGCTTCTTCAATGGCAGCATCTACTGCCTTCGAAATGAAGTTCCTTTTGCTTGCAGAAGGACGCAACGAAACATATCTCTGGCTGAAAGTCCCGGATGAAGATAATACGGAAGCGGGCTGAAAGGTCATTGCAGCCAAGGCAAGCCCGCCAGTCTTCAGAAATTGGCGTCTTGACATATTGTTTTTCATGATTGATTTCTTCTTTAATAGGTATGCTTACCGGATGTCACATTTATCTTTTTCTCTTTTCCACCATAGAGTACACACAGTTCAAAATCGATATTGGAATCTACTGTAATACGAGGTTCATCACTTGCAGAACGGCGTGCTTCAGCTTTTAAGGAGATAAGCCCTTCGGGACCAAAAGGATAGCGTTCTATGCCGTTAATCTCCGTCAAATTCATATCCCAGATAATCTGCTTTTTGGCATAATCTCCCCGAATACCGATAATAAATTCTATCAATTCAGCAATAGGAGGAAGTCCTGCCCAACCCACAAAATTATCCCTTGCCATAAATCCCGGCTCAGCACTTTCCGGAGCATAATATTCCCAAAAAGTTCCAGTCTTCTTATAGACCTCAAACACCTGGGCATAATGATTCAAACAAATCTCCCGTGCCAGTTTACCATAACCTTTCTGCACAAGGCCCTGCATCACCATGTAATTAGTTCCCGGCCATACGCCACCCTGCCAATAACGGCCATTCTCCTTGTACTTGGGATTATCGGCAGACAAAGAAGGAATACGGTGTTTCCGGTTGAATGTGGCAGGATTATCCAATTCCTTCACCATGCGGTCCAACTGTACAGAATCCAATACATCAGTAAACAGAGCCCAATAGGCACCTATTCCCTTGGTTGTACAGAGCGTACCGTCAGCATACTGGTCATAAAGGAAACCGGTCTTTTCATCCCAAAGATTGTCATGGATATATTTTCCCAGCATTTTGGCTTCGTCTTCAAACTCTTCTATCTCTTGCCAACGTTCCAGATAAAAGCCCATCTCAAGTAGTAAATTGGCAGTAAATAATTGCTGTAGGTTTGTATCTAACCAAATCATATGCCCGTGACTGTAGATAGGGCTGTATTCCGACGGAACACGGGGCATATTATCCATGCCGGTCCCCCTATCCGCTTGACCAGTAGGTTCCATTTCTCCAAGTATGGTTCAATTTCAACCACTTATAATAAGCACAAAGTACCGGAATATCTTGTGCAGGCGTTCCGTATCACCAAACTGATGGAAATAGACCATCTCACACCAAGGCATCAAATTCGGTCCGGTACTCACCGGATCATAGCGTTCAAAGCAATCGGCACCATCCGCCTTTATTTCACGGCAAATGAAACCGTCGGGATGCTGCTTGGCGTAAAAGTTGTTCAGCGTATTCTGGAAAGGAAAGAAACGGGTACCATAGCGGGCAAACATCAGAATGAAAGAGGAATCCCACATAAAGATATTACCATTATAAGCTGTATCCAAATAGCTTTGAGACAAAACCCGAGCCTGCTTGAGGAGCACGAATATTGCCGATAGCTATTTCCCATGCCTTCCAATACATTTCAAGTTCCTTGTCATGTCCACCCCAAATGGGATTGGGAAGAATCTGCCGAGCTTCTTCGAAGCTTTTCGGCACAATCGTCTCAGGTTTTGCCACACGATACTCATTTTCAGTGACCAGCGGTTCCTTTACATATGTATTTTTATAAGGCAAATGATACTTTTCATCATTGCCACAGCTCTGAGCTTTCAGCAAAGGGAGAGTGGAAAAAGAAAGCAATGCTTACCAATAAAATTGTGTTTCAACATTAGGAAATAGTTATTTTTTAAATTACAAATTGAGCAGTTTTTTTATCTTGTCAAAGATAGCAGTATTTTCAAAAATCCCTGTAAACTCCTCTGCACCGGGACCAAAAGCATACACTGGTACCATTACACCGCTATGACCACCGGTAGAGAACTTACATACGATTCTGCCTTCTGCCAAATCTCCATCAACCAACGTAAGTCCACCAGTCTCATGGTCTGCAGTAACTACTACCAATGTTTCTCCATCCTTGGCAGCCCATTCATAAATGGCACCGATAGTACGGTCAAAGTCATGTGTTTCCTGCATCAGCAAATCAATGTCATTGAAGTGTCCGTAGTCATCCAGCTGCGAACCTTCTATCATCATAAAGAAACCGTTTTTATTTTGGTTCAGCAATTCGATACCTTTCAATGAAGCACGTGCCAAAAGGTCGCCACGTTCAGCAGGAAGAGGAGTATCGACGGGATAAGGTACGGCAAATACCTTACCACTCTTTATGCCAGCCAATTCATCCCAACTGCGAGGAGTCTGAAATCCTTTATCGCGTAGTTCCTTAAACAAGTCACGTCCATCTTCACGGTTTTCGAAAAGCTTGGCACCTCCACCGAATACATAATCGGCACTGCAATTAACGTAATCTGCTACGATTTCAGCTTCCGCATCCCTATCCTTGTTATGGCAACAAAAATCAGCAGGAGTGGCATCCCACAGACGGCAAGTCACCGCTATACCGGTCGATTTACCTTTAGCAGCAGCCAGGTCTACCAATGATTTCAAAGGACGTCCTTCGGTATCTACACCCACAGAATGATAGTTTGTCTTCTGCCCCGTAGCTATGGCTGTTCCACCCGCTCCCGAGTCTGTAATCAGCTTGTTGGCACAATAGGTTTTAGACAAACCCACTACCTGGCAGTTATCCAAAAACAACTTGCCTCGATTGGCTGTCCAGGCAGAATATACGTGCATAAGACTCATGCCATCACCAATCATCAAGATGACATTCTTTATCTTCTTGCCCTGGGGAGGGGTAATCTTTGTCACCTCATAAGGTTGGTCCAAAACATAGGTCTGTTCTTTATCACGGCGGCTTTGTGCCGATAACTCTACCGGCAGTAGCAAGACTGCCAAGAGCATAACGATACATATTCTTAATATCTTAGTCATAATTATTGTTTTATTATTCAACCGTTACTAAAATAGGGGCATGGTCGGAGAGGAAAGCATTATTCTCTGTTTCAGCCAATACACCATACCTCAAAACTTTCAGTCCATTACGTACAAAAACGTAATCAATCAGCGGACGTTTATCGTAAGGAATCTTTCCGAAATCATGGAAACTCCATGCCGGACCATAAACAATTGCCGATGCCTGGCGTGCATCTGTCAAGTGTTCCGGATTGGAAGGGTCAGTCACGTGTTTGATGACATCCGATTCCGGACTAGCATTAAAGTCGCCCGTTACTACTACGGGTAAGTTACCACTCAACTCATTTACTTTATCCAGCATAAGGCTTATACCTTCACGACGTGCAGCAACACCTACATGATCCAAGTGGGTATTCAATGCGAAGAACTCCTTGCCACTTACTTTATCTTGCAGTTTTGCCCATGAAGCGATACGCTCACAAGCTCCATCCCAGCCCTTGGAACCGGCAACTTCAGGAGTCTCGCTCAACCAGAAATAGCCAGAATCCAGCAAGTTGAAACGATCTTTCTTATACCAGAGTGCACTATATTCACCCTTTTCCTTTCCATCTTCACGACCTACACCGATGACTCCGTATTCCGGCAATCGTTGTTTAAGGTCTTCCAACTGATTATGAAGTACTTCTTGCGTACCCAATATATCCACATCATAAAAACGGATGGCATTTGCCGCGCGGTCTTTACGGTATTGCCAGTTGTCCAAGCTATCTTCCGGATTGTCATAGCGAATATTGAAACTCATGACATTAACGGGCTCTGGTGCAGGTGCCTGCTGCTTCACCTGTCCGCATGATGCAGCGAACAAAGGTAAAATAACAAAAATAACTTTCTCATAGCATATATATTAAACTATTATTTCACAAATAAAGCCGATGCAGGAATGGGTGCCAACTTCTCGGCAGAAGGCAGTTTCCAAGCCCAGCTCAAATACTCACCTTCATAATCTTCAAAGTAATAGAGCTTGTAAGGATGAAAACCTTTCTTCAGCGCGACCATTCCGGTAGCAGGAATTGCAGCATGGGAAGCATCATTATTGACTACCTGCTCATCGTGAATGTACAAGACACTGCCATCGTCCGAACGGGTCTGGAAAGTATAGACTCCATCTTCGGGAACATTTATCAATCCAGAAAAGATATAACCGAAATGATCCTCCTGCTTAGCACCCTTAATAGAAGGTTCGGGCATGACACCAGACTCCAGCAACGGTGACTTTTCTACATCAGCCACTTTCTGGTAAGTGCCTTCAAAGTACTTATAAGATGTACATTCTGAGTAGGATTTACAGAAAGAGCAGCCTTCAATTCAGCTTTCGTTGCCGATATGGATAATGTTACTGCTTGAGCGGAGACCTTCCTGAATCCTTGGCTTTATAATGTGTACTTGTCATGTTCAAAAGGTCAGTGCTCGTACAAATACCGATTGCTCTGTGGGCTCGCTGCCATCCAATGTATATCTGATTTCGGCATCCTTGGTTGTTGTGGCCAATGCAACCGTTACCTTATCCATAAACAAGTTCAAATCCTTATCCACATAGGGAATGGAAACGACTTCATCTTTAGTATAGGAATAAGGGGATGCTTCAGAGGAAACACCTCTCTCCATATTCGGCTTGTCGGACAAAAGTAAAACGAAGTTCTCCACCTTCCATCAACTGTGCATAAGTAATAAAATTTACATCTATCGGTTGTCCGTTCAATTCTACTTTTGTGATATAGACATTCTTCTTCGGATTGTTGGCAAGGATGGTCAAAGTCTTTCTATTTGCCAGGTTGACAACCGCTTTCTCAAATAGAGGAGTAGTCAGTGCAAATTCATTGCTTCCCGGACAAACTGAATAAATACCCAAGCAGGATAATATATACCAACCGGACATCTGTCCACAATCTTCATTACCAATGATTCCTTCAGGCGTAGGAGCGTACATTTCATGGAGCAGACGGCGTGTCATTTCCTGCGTCTTCCAAGGCTGTCCGACGTAATCGTACAGATAGGCGATATGATGGCTCGGCTCATTGCCATGAACATATTGACCTATCAGTCCGGTAATATCCACTAAATCGCCATGTACACCCGACTCTACTGTAAAGATAGAATCGAGTGCGGTAATAAACTCTTTCTTACCACCAAACAGTTGTGCCATACCGCTTACATCGTGAGGTACAAAGAAGCGATACTGCCAGGCTGTGGCTTCCGTATAGGCAGACCTACCTCAATAGGATTGAAGGGAGTTTCCCAGTTCCCATCCATCCGCTTGGGGCGGAAGAATTTTGTATTACCATCAAAAACATTGATATAGTTCTGGGAACGTTGAATATACTTTTGATAAATATCATCCTTACTCATTTCCTGAGCCATACGTGCAATACACCAGTCATCATAGGCAAACTCCAGCAAACAAGAGATGGACTCTTTCTTTATATTAGAAGGAATAAAGCCATTCTGAATATAGTAATCAGCTCCCTTTTTGTTCTTTTCAGAAGAAACTACCATAGCTTCCAACGCCTTTTCCGCGTCAAATCCTCTAATACCCTTCATATAAGCATCTGCTATAACGGACACTGCATGATAACCAATCATAGTTCCCGTCTCTCCGGCAGAAAGCGGCCAGATAGGAAGTTCACCCGAAGATTCGTAAATGTCCAGAAAGGAATTTATCATATTATTGACCAAAGTTGTATCAATCAAAGTCATCAACGGATTCCATGCACGGAAAGTATCCCAAAGCGAAAATGTAGAATATTGCACTTTGCCTTTTGGCAATTGCCCAATTTCCATATTATGACGGCGGTACTCACCATTGACATCACTCACGACATTGGGTACAACCATAGAATGATACATGGCTGTATAGAAATTCTTCAAGTCGTCCGTATTGCCGCCTTTTACCGTAATAGCAGAGAGAGCTTGTTCCCAAGCGGAACGGGCAGCACTACGCACGGCATCAAAATCGAAACCTATCACCTCGGTTTCCAAATTCTCACGTGCATTCTTTTCACTGACAATGGATAATCCAACTTTGGCTATAACCGGCTCTCCATTACTATTATCGAAGGACAAGCAAGCCTGCAAATCGGTACCGTTCAACTTAACTCCTGCAGAAACCATCTTTTTATTCTGTATAAAGTCTATGGCCTGAAAAGGTTTCGAGAACTGGGCTACAAAATAAACGTACTGATTGTCCGTCCATCCCCTGGTTCTGCGCATACCTGTTATTTCGTTGGCGGCAGTCTGTTCAAGTTCAGCCTCATAAATATATTCGTTATCAAGCAAATGAGTCAAATCTATAATAATAGATGCTTCTTTGCCGGAAGGAAACGTATAGCGGTGCATACCGGCGTGTGCCGTTACCGTCAATTCAGCTTTTATTCCTTCTTCTTTCAGAACAACCGAATAATATCCGGCAGAAGCATCTTTCGCTTTATGGGAAAAAAGCCGCTGGCTGGTAAATGCTTTCCGTAGTCAAATCCGGTTTCAGCGTAGTAGGACGAAACAGTATATCCCCAAGATCAATGCATCCGGTCCCACTTAAATGTGTGTGTGAAAAACCTTTTAGAGTCGTATCATTATAATGATACCCCGAACAAGCATCCCAGTTTCCGGCACGCGTGTCAGGACTTAACTGTACCGCCCCGAACGGAACGGTTGCCCCCGGATAAGTATGCCCATGAAAGCCGGTACCTATAAAAGGGTCTACATAGTCTACGGGAGATAGTTCACCGGATGTACAAGAGCAGCAAGCCCAAAAGGCAGTAGTTGCACATATAAGAGTTTTTAATTTCATCAGACTGTATATTTGAAGAGCGCTGCAGACTGTCGGGAATGCCGTCTCTCCGTATATTAAAATGATTTTATGAATAGCCTTTGCAAATGAAAGAAAAAGAAGAAATATCTGCAAGGATCAATACCCGAAAATACCAACCCCTGCAGATTAGACCAATGGCAATGAGGTCTTTTTTTATATTTTATCTCTTTCAGAGAAAATATCAATCATAATGAGGATTCTGTTTTAACTTACCATCAGATTTGGTAATCTGAACCGAAGGATAAGGGAATACGATCATGTAATCCTGATAAGCAATCTTATCCGTATAATCCTCATACTCACCTACAACGAATGTGGAAGCAGGGTCCTGGCGGTTGGCATAATGACGTACGCGCGGACGGGCATTCAATTCGGCAGCAGCCAAAGCCTTTATTTCAGTATTGCCTGAGCGATACCAGCGTTTCAAATCATATAAATGGTCTGTAAACTCAAATGCCAATTCACAACGGCGTTCATGATATAGGTCAGCCATAGTAGCAGTGCCCGTCAATAATGCAACATTGGCACGTTTACGAATGCGATTCAAATCAGCCGTAGCCAAGTCCGCTTTATTAGTCATCAAATAAGCTTCCGCACGGAAAAGTAACATTTCTGCAAAACGGATAACCGGGAAATTAATACGTACCGTCGGCCAGTCTCCGTTTGTATTGATATACCCCTTATTGGCTGCATCTTCATACTTAAAGGGATCCATGTATTTATTAATCATAAAACCGGATTCAATATCCGAGCTTGAATAAAAAGCACGGGATTCACCCAAGAATTGAAATTCCTGACCATACTCTAAAACCGTACGAACCAAACGGTCATTACCAGCTCCGTCTTTCAACATCTCTTCGTAAATATCATAAGACGGCTTGTTCTGTCCCCAGCCATTATATTGTCCCCAGCCTTTGTTCTCAAGGACAACTCCCGGAAACTCCGAACCGCCACCTTGAGAGCCACCATTTCCAGGAATAGTCCAAATATACTCTTTATTCCACCATTTAGAGAAATCAGAAGAGAACAACTCTTCATAAGTACCGGCTAAATCACGTCCGTAAGCAGTTTCCAGTTCATTGACCATACTGATTACATTTCCCCATTGTGTAGCATCCCAAGTTGCCCAATAAGCATAAACTTTAGCTTTAAAAGCTACTGCAGCCGCATCGTGCGCGCGTCCTCTATCATTATCTCCATACTCTTCAAAACGGGGCAAATACTCTATTGCCTTGTCCATATCCGAGATAATCAATTTATAATTATCGATGACCGAAGCTTGCTGAGGAGGAATAGAATTGTCATAGCCACCTTCAAAATCTTCATAACGGACAAAAGGTACCCCTTGTGTATCAAGACCGTAACGATAAGCGATCAAGAAATGAGCCCATCCACGAGTGAAGTAAGCTTCACCGAGACTTCTCTTTTCAATATCACTCAAAGTGGTGCTTTTCCCTTTCTTAAGCAACTCTTGTATTACCCAGTTGGAACGTGCCATCACTTTGTACATAGTATCAAAAATAGTACGCAAAGGGGATTCGTCTCCTGTATATTTCAATGTAGCAAGTGTTGGAAAATCACGGGTCTTTCCCCACACAACGTCGCACGCGGCACCTTGTTCCCAAAACAGTTCGCGTCCATATACAGCTTCCTGATGAAATCTTTCATACAATGCATCTACAGCATCAATAGCCTGCAGGTCATTGGTAAAAATAAGTCGTTGTAGTAGCATCTCCCTCTGGTTGCACATCAAGGAAGTCACTGCAAGAACTCATAAGCAATGTGGCAGACATCGCAAAAAATAATATATTTTTTTTGCATAATCATTCTTCTCTATTAATTATTAGTAAGTCAATTTTACACCAACAGATAATACGCGAGATACCGGATATTTCAAAGCATCCCAGCCACCACATTCAGGATCCATACCAGAATATCCATGCGATAGTA
>ENA-OQCU01000619-OQCU01000619.1-human-gut-metagenome-genome-assembly--contig:-NODE-619-length-15422-cov-14.411703_pt1 | contig 15422 bp, 11 predicted proteins | sample MGYA00242504_ERZ504590 | MGnify/ENA primary metagenome ERZ504590 (study PRJEB26092, sample SAMD00036318) | human gut metagenome | host: Homo sapiens | study: EMG produced TPA metagenomics assembly of... | reverse complement strand
TTGGTAAGCGTGGTGCAAACATGATGAAGACCGATGTCAAACAGACGGACAACGGCTACGAAGTAGCGGTTGACCTGCCGGGCTGCAAGAAGGAAGACGTTCAGATGGATCTGAACGACGGCTACCTGACCATTCAGGCAGTGCGCAGCCACAGTAATGACGAAAAGGATAAGAAGGGCCGCTATCTGCGGCACGAATCCTTCTCCGGCACCTGCGCACGCAGTTTCTACGTGGGCGATGTGAAGAAGGAAGACATCCACGCAAAGTTCGAGGATGGCGTCCTGCACGTCGAGCTGCCTGCTCCTCAGCAGACGAAGGCTTTGCCTGAGAACCCGAATCTGATTGCAATCGAGTAAAACGCCGGTCGTGTGCGCCAAGGCACAACGCACATAAGATGCCCCCGGAGAGCCGCAACAAGCCCTCCGGGGGCATTTTTTGTTTCCCGGTATTTTTCCGCAGCGGCAAGCCTTCGTCAAAACTCCGGGTGCCATTCATCCCGGATGCCAATGTCAGCACAGATGATTTTTCCGCACAGCGGCGCAGAAGCTTCTGCCATATGCAAAGGCTTATAACTGTCGAAGGTTACGGTCAAATCTGCATGGGCAGCACCCTCGGCAACCTCCCCGGTATCCGTGTTGATGCCGCTGGGCAGGTCTACAGCCAGCACAAAGGTGTCGCTCTTATGCAGACGGCGTATCAGCCCGCAGGCAGCAAGACCGGAAGGCCGAAGTGCGCCATAAACTACCATAGATTCCATAAGCGAGTGACCTGAAAAGGCCGCTCGCTTTTTTGTTTACCACAGAGCTGAAAGGAGGCCAAAATGCCAAACAAAACGCAAGAATACCTTAACCTCGCCCAGCAAACGGCAAAGGAACTGACCCGATATTGGGAAAACTGGTCGGACTACCTGACCACTGCATCCCGGCTGTACAAGTACAGTTTTGCAGACCAGCTGATGATCTACGCCCAGCGCCCGGATGCCACCGCCTGCGCCGACTTTGACATCTGGAACAGCCGGATGAACCGCTATGTCAGACGTGGCTCTAAGGGTATCGCTCTGCTGGACGAATCCAGCGGATTCCCGCGCCTGCACTACGTTTTCGATGTGTCGGACACCGGTGTGCGCCGTAATTCCCGTGACCCGGAGGTGTGGCAGTACAACGATGATCTGAAACAGCCTGTTTCGGAAATGCTCGCCGCTATCTACGGCATCAGCGGAGAGCGTGTTAGCCAGCAGCTTGCCGATGTTGCCGGAAAATTGGTGGCGGATTACTGGGACAACAACGGCGGCGACATCCGTGCCATCGTTGACGGCTCGCTCCTGATGGATTATGATGAAGCCGGGGTGGAGATGCAGTTCAAAAGCGCAGCAACAATGAGTGTCACCTACACGCTGCTGGAACGCTGCGGCTTTGAGCCTGCCGGGTGGTTCGACAAGGACGATTTTCAGGCAATCTACAATTTCTCTACCCCGGATAGTGTCTACGCCCTCGGCGCAGCCGTCAGCGACATGAGCCGAGAGGTGTTGCGGAACATCGAGCGCACCGTAAAAACCACCATTCGCCGCCGAAACAATGAAAGGAGCCAGCATGAATATGAGCAGCAATCTGAGTTACACGCAGACCGGGGATTATCTTCTCCCGAACCTGACCCTGCATCAGCCGAAGACCCCGCTGGGCAAGTACGGCAGGATGCGCCTGAGCTTTCTGAGGCAACAGCGCCCGGTGCTGTACAACACGATGCTCCTGAACGGGAGCCTGTACCCGACCCTGACCGAACTGGAGCAGACCGCAGCAGCGATGAAGAAGCAACTGATGGCCGATTTGCTGGCGAAGAACCCGGCCCCGGACAAGGAGAAGAATCAGATGGCGTGGGTACAGCACATGAACAGCCTACAGGAGCAGGTCGAGGAAGTGATTCGGACGGAACTGATCTACAGCTAAGTTTTCTGGATGCCGTCATCCCCACCGAAGCCCAGCAAATTGAACATGGGTACAACACCCTTTTGGCGCACGAAGTCGGTGCTGGCAAGAGTTTTGAGATGGCGGCTTCCGCTATGGAACTGAAACGTCTGGGCTTGTGTCAGAAAAGTCTTTTTGTCGTGCCAAACCATTTGACGGAACAATGGGCCAGCGAGTTTTTACGTCTGTACCCCCATGCGAAGCTGCTGGTTACCAGCAAGAAAGATTTTGAACCCGGTAATCGAAAAAAATTCTGTGCGAGAATTGCGACCGGTGATTATGATGCAGTTATCATCGGACACAGCCAGTTTGAAAAGATACCCTTGTCCGCAGAACGACAGGAGCGTCTGATTCAGGAACAGATGGATGAAATCGAGGAGGCCATCGAAGAAGCGAAAGCACAGGTTGGCGAGCATTTCACAGTAAAGCAGCTGGAAAAGTTGCGCAAGTCTCTGAAACAGAAACTGGAAAAGCTGCAAGGCGCAGACCGTAAAGATGATGTGGTTACGTTTGAACAATTGGGCGTAGACAGGTTGTTTGTGGATGAGAGCCAAGCGTTTAAGAACCTCTACTTGTACACGAAAATGCGTAATGTCGCAGGTTTGAGTACGAGCGAGGCACAAAAATCCAGCGATATGTTCGGCAAGTGTCGCTATCTGGATGAAATCACCGGTGGCCGTGGCGTGATTTTTGCAACGGGTACACCCCTGAGCAACAGTATGACCGAGATGTACACCCTCATGCGCTACCTCCAGTACAACACCTTGCAGCAGAAAGGGCTGACCCATTTTGATGCGTGGGCATCCACCTTCGGTGAGACGACCACGGCCATTGAACTTGCGCCCGAAGGCACCGGATACCGTGCACGCACTCGTTTTGCGAAGTTCTTCAACTTGCCTGAACTGATGGCGATGTTCAAAGAAGCAGCAGATATCAAGACCAGCGACCAGCTTCATCTCCCAGTGCCTGATGCAAAATTTGAGACGGTGGTGGTCAAACCTTCGGAAATCCAACAGGATATGGTGCAGGCGTTGAGCGAACGTGCAGCCGAAGTCCACAGCGGTTCTGTTGACCCTTCTGTGGATAATATGTTGAAAATTACGTCGGATGGCCGCAAAATCGGTCTTGATCAGCGGTTGATGAATTCCGCTCTGCCCGATGACCCCAACAGCAAGTTAAATGCCTGCGTCAACAACGTCCTGCGCATCTGGAACGACACCAAGGAGCAGAAGCTGACCCAGCTGATTTTCTGCGATATGTCTACTCCAAAGGGTGACGGTTCGTTCAACGTCTATGACGATATCCGCTCCAAGCTGCTCACTGCTGGTGTGCCAGAGCAGGAAATCGAGTTCATCCACAACGCAGATACGGAGAACAAGAAAGCAGAACTTTTCTCCAAGGTGCGCAGCGGACAGGTGCGTGTGCTGCTGGGCAGCACTGCAAAAATGGGAGCCGGTACAAATGTCCAGACGCTTCTTGTGGCAGTGCATCATCTGGATGTAGGCTGGCGTCCGTCGGATATGACTCAGCGCAATGGCAGAATCATCCGTCAAGGCAATCAAAACAAACAAGTGTACGTCTATAATTACGTCACTGAATCGACATTTGACGCCTACTTGTACCAGACCTTAGAGAATAAGCAGAAGTTCATTTCGCAGATCATGACGAGCAAGTCGCCTATGCGCTCCTGCGATGATATTGACGAACAGGCTTTATCTTACGCAGAAATCAAGGCTCTGTGTGCAGGCGACCCTCGCATCCGGGAAAAGATGGACTTGGACGTGCAGGTAGCAAAATTGAAGGTGCTGCGCGGAGACTTCCAGAATCAGAAATATCGTCTGGAGGATAAGCTGCTCAAAACTTTTCCGGAGGAGATTCAGAAACAGAAAACCCGCATTGCTGCTTTACAACAGGATCTTCAACTCCACAGCGTTGGATGGCACCAGAAAGTTCCGGGATTTTTTTCTTTTCGGCGTTGGCAGTGCAGCGGTTGAGCGACTTGATTTGTCTGGAGCATCAGCTCTCTGTTATTGAAATAAAGCCCTACCGGGAACGGCAGAAACGTACCCTCTATCCACCCAAAGAAAGCAATCGTGATAGGCTGTGTGGCATCATCGACAGCATCCTTACAGAAAAGCCCAAGGATTACGAAGATTTTCTGCAAAAACTGGAACAACAGGGTTATGAGGTCAAGCGCGGAAAATACACTTCCGTCAAGGGCGCACGACAAAAACGGTTCATCCGATTCAAAACGCTGGGCGCAGGCTATAGCGAGGACGAACTGAAAGCAGTGATTGCAGGAAAAGCAGAACACCATCCCCACCAGAAGCAGCCGCCCCAAGAGCAACCGTTCCAATTGCTGGTTAACATTCAGGCAAAGCTCTCCGAGGGCAAAAGCGAAGGCTATGCACGATGGGCGAAAAAATATAATCTGAAAGAAATGTCCAAGACGCTGATTTTCTTGCAGGAGCACAAAATTGGCAGCACAGATGAACTGAATGAACGCGCAGCGGCGGCAACAGAAAAATATCACCAGCTGGGAGATTCCATTAAAGCCTCTGAAAATCGGCTGGCAGAAATTGCGGTGCTGAAAGCGCATATCACCAACTACGCCAAAACGCGACCGGTCTATGATGCCTACCGTAAGACCGGATACAGCAAGCGCTTTCTGGAAACGCACCGCACGGAGATCACGTTGCACAAGGCAGCGAAAGCGGCGTTTGATGAAGCCAACTTGGAAAAAACTTCCCCAAGGTCAAGGAGTTGGATGCGGAATATTCCAAGCTGCTGACAGAAAAGAAAGTACGCTACCCGGACTATCGCAAGGCACGAGAAGAAATGCAGGAGTTGGTAAAGGCACGAAAAATATTGAATTGTTCTTCGCAGAAGAAAAAGACGCACAGGAAAAGCAGCAGACCCGATAAACGAAAGTCGCCGAGGATTCTAACCCTTTCATGGGGCGGAATCCTCGGCGACTTTTTTAGTTTATGTAGCAGCGATCCTGCGTTACGAGCCAATCTTCACACAGCCGTTGGGCTTCATCTGTTGAGCGGCACACGCAATTGAACAGCTTGCCGTGCAGGGAGCAGTAGGTGTAACGGATTTTGGGCACACCGTTCTCATCCCGAAACTTTGTGTAGCGTTCCTCACCGGGCATCAGATAAAGCTGCTCCATTTCTGCATCGTCCTTTCCGTTTTCATGTGTCAGGCACACAACGCACCTATTCTATCATGAACTTAGGAATTATGCCATTGACGCTTGCACCAAAAAGCGCCCCGGATTTTCGGAGAGAGTGTGCATTGACACATTCAATAACGTTCGGAAAGAACGCGCAGCCTGCACCGGAACGGTGCAGATCAGAAAGGGTTTGGGATTTCCCAACAAGCATTTTGCAACGCAAAATTTGCATTTGTGCGCACGAATGCACTGCTTGCCACAACAATGCGTCCTTTTTGTCCGCAATTTGTAATTTTCAGATTGGAGAAAAAAGCCATGGCAAAGACGAAGGCTGAAGAAAAAGCTCTCAACCTTGATCAGATTTTGTTTAACTGCCGGGATTATCTGCGCGCTGCGCGCAACTCCGGCTCGTTCTTTGAAAAGCGTGATATCCCCCGCAGTACAGCCCCGAAGTTCTCAAAAAGGTCATGGAACAGGTAGAGAACTTTGAGGAGAACAATTAAGCATTTTCTCGTTTTAATGTGGGATTAGATTGCTGTAGACCTTAATACAAAAAGATAGATAATGAAAATCTGGTGTCTGCTGGTACCAAAAAGCAGTTTGGCATCCTGAAAGACCTGATGAACCGCTCCGACGTGGATATCATCGTCAATGCCTGTGATGCAAGGTAGTGCGGTTAGGTGACTTAAGAGAGAAAAAAGAGACCTCATCTCGTAAAAAAGTCAATGCGGTCGTCTGCTTCTGTATTGAAATACAGTGGACGACCGCGTTGATCTTTGATGAGCAAGTACTGCCATGCCCCACACAGCGGGCAAAACTGGACGCGCTGCTGTATAATAATCCTTTGGAGTACGCCCAGCTTGTGCTGATTGGTGAGATTGAGCACTATCTCTCACTTGGTTGTGACCACGGTAGAATGGAAGACTAACCTTTAATTAAAATATCCAAAGCAGACAAAACAGCCATCTACTTGCGACTTGCAAATAGAGGGCTGTCTATTATTAACTACGCATTTTAACAATGATTTTCTTTTCAACAATCATTCCGATAATAAACGAAAGTAGGAAAAACGAGTAGCCAAATCAAAACTCCGTACGTGTGCCTTGAGCTGCCATACTTTTCCTATATACATATCCGGCGTGAATTTTTGTGGCGTTTATTTTGATAATAAAATCGCCCAACACTTGTCCGATCAAAATTCCTGTCCAGTTTCCAGCTGTTGTGATAAGAGCTGCTCTATACATTTCCAGAAAACAGAAAGCAACAGATGCAACCCATAAACACAAATAATAATGGGCTGCTGTCCATTCAAACAAGTAGACTTCATGAAACACTGTTTGAGAAAGAAGATAGCACACCACATATGCTAAAAATACGATCAGCAAAAATCCGAGACAAGTTTTCTTTTTTGATGCTGTGTTCTTCATACGGCTTTTGAATCCTATTCCAATGTGTACCAACATCTTTGTGTTTCATTATAAAACAGCTTGGCTGCTTACTTCGATACTATTTCGACAGTTGGCATCTTGCCTTCCAATCCGAGTTCGTCATCTTCTGCAACTCTATAATTGGTAACATTTATTGAATAGCGTACTCCTTACCCTTTTGCACTCCGCGCTTCTTCCATTCATCCGTCAGCTCATTTCGGATGCGGATTGCCAAAAGCCGCTGATGAATCCATTCTTCGGAGTAGCCTTTCTTCAAATAGGTATCAAGCGCGCGGTCGATGGCCTGCTCCGGGTCGATGGTTTCCTCGATGCGTTCCTTGCCTACCATTGCCAGCCATGCCTTGAACGGCTCAGCCTTTTTGGAAGGAATCGACTGAATGATACGTAAAAGCTGCTCCGTATTGGCAACATCCGTAAGACGACGTTTGCCATCTGCTGCCTTCATTTTCAACTGACTACAATTTGTAGTCAGTTCACTGCCTTCGTTTTTCAGTCTAACTTTCAGAACGCTCCAATATTTAGCAGCACTTCGACTATCCTTTTGCTCGGTTAAAACCGCAACCACATCCACAATAGAAAAATACCATTCTTCCTTTTCTGCATCCCATGCAGTACGGATTTTCTGATCTTCAAAAAGCTGGATAGAGCTGTTATCGTTCACTTCTGCCATAGAGGGTTCCTCGCTTTCGTTGTCTAAGTCTATTTTACATGATTTCGGGCGGAAACGCCACCCGGTCTAAGCGTTTGGGATTCAAAAATCCGAACAATATTTTGTGCAGATTTACCGTTCCTGCATCTGCTCCTTTCCCGGTGTTGTCCGTAGGATGCCGTCCACATTCTGCTTGATGATGTCATATTCCTACATCGTGTTTGGCTTTGCCACGGTCAACATGGCCTCCCTGGCTTTTGAGAAGATCTTCCAGTCCGTGGGCCGGATGAAAGTGACCATGGTAGCCCTCATCGTGGGCTGTGTGGGCAACATTATCCTGGACCCGCTGCTCATCTTTGGCATCGGGCCGTTCCCTGCCATGGGCATTGCAGGCGCGGCGCTGGCCACCGGTATCGGCCAGGCACTGAGCACTGGTATCTACCTCGTGGTGTATGCTTCCACGGAGCTGCCCGTCCGGCTGCGCCGCGCCTGCCTGAAGCTGGACAAAGAGCTGGACACCCGGCTCTACTCCATCGGCATCCCGGCCATCCTCAACCTGGCGCTTCCCTCTCTGCTGGTCACGTTCCTCAACAGCCTGCTGGCCGCGTTCTCAGGCAGCTATGTGGTGGTGCTGGGCATCTACTACAAACTACAGACATTCCTCTACCTGCCCGCCAACGGCATCGTGCAGGGAATGCGTCCCCTCATCAGCTACAACTACGGTGCCGGGGAGCACAAACGGGTACGCCGGCTCTACCAGATCACCCTCATCCTGAGCGCCGCCATCATGGCAGCGGGCACCCTTGGCTGTCTGGTGGCCTCGGAGCCTCTCATGCGGCTCTTTACCTCTACCCCGGAGACGGTGGAAGCCGGAAAAGTTGCTCTGCGGATCATCTGCCTGGGCTTTGTGGTCTCCGCCATCTCCACCACCTCTTCCGGCGCGCTGGAGGGTCTGGGCAAGGGCACGCAGTCGTTGGTGATCTCCCTGTGCCGCTACATCGTCTTCATCATGCCGCTGGCCTGGGTGCTCTGCCGACAGTTTGGCCCTGTGGGCGTCTGGAACGCGTTCTGGGCCACGGAAGTGCTCTCCGCCATCGTTTCCCTTATCGTCTACAAAAAGAGCGTCTGACACGTTTTCCGTATACGCAAAAAAGGCTCTGGGCCTGCACTCCCCTTTCACAGGGAGGCAAGCCCGGAGCCTTTTCCGTTTCAGCCCAAGGGCTGGTTTTTATTTGGTGTGCTGCTCGGTGCTCTGGTCGTCCGATTCAATCGGCGTATCCAGTTCCTCCACGGGGGCAGCGTTCTTTTTGGCCTTACGGGCCTTACGCTTGTGGATCAGCTTCCGTGCGAGGAATGCTGCCACCAGCAGCGCGGCTACCGTGCCGCCGCAGAGCTCCCAGAGCGGGATGCCCTTGGGCACAAAGGCCATGACGATCTCGGTCCCGGCAGCCGTAAAGGTGATGTAGCTGCCAAAGGTATCGGTAGGCACTTTGATCCATTTGCCATCCTGCTGGACATAGACGCTGCCCTGCTTGCCCTGCGGCAGATAGCGGATGGTGTGGGTCTCCTGCCCGTCGTCCGAGAAGTCCAGCAGCCACTGCTCGGTGGCATTGGCCACGCCGGACGGCGTCTGGGAGGTAACGCTCAGGGCATTGGAGCCGCCAAACAGGCCATCCACATAGAAGATCGGACGGCCGTTGATGCGGACATCAATGCTCTTCAGTGCCGGGGTGTAAGAGGTGTACAGCGCCGTGACCACGGTGTCCAGATGGAGGTCATCCAGCACCGGGGTGTTCCACTCGGCAAGGTAACCGTCTTTCTGGGGCAGTTCGGGGTAATCCGCCTCGGTAAACGATGCACCGTAAGTAAAGGTGCGCTGGTCCACGATGTGGCCGTCGGCCATAAAGGTCAGCGTCAGCTTCTGGAAGCCCTTGGGCGCGCCCTCCAGTGCCCGCATGGTATCGTAATCAATGGGCTCTGCCTGACCGGCACGGCTGATGCGGTCAACGCCGCGCAGGGTATCGGAGACAAACAGGTTCCCCGTGAACGTACCATCCTGGCCGCCGGAAATGGCGCCCCAATACTGACCGTCGGTGTTGCTGCTGCTCGTGGAGAGGGCCACTTCGGAGTCATCCCCGTCATCGTCCGGCTCATGGATCTCCACCATGGCGCGGTTATCCTTGATGATGCAGCTGTTGCCGGTCAGGACACTGTCCGCGCCCTGGCCCACGATGCCGCCAATGTACTTGCTGCCAGTCAGCTCACACTTGGCCCAGTTGGAGATCAGCTTTGCGGAGGAATGGCCTGCAATGCCGCCCACCTTGTTGTTGCCATCCACTTTGCCGTAAGCTTCGCAGCCCGTGATGTAGCCCAGATCCATCTCGCCGCAGATGCCGCCTGCCGCCTTTTTCTTGGAGGTAACGGTGCCCTCGTTGACACAGTTCATCACCACCGCGCTGATGGTGTACTCGGTGCGCAGGAGCGAACGGTTCTCATCCTTATCGTCGTCTTCGGGGTCAAGGGTGTTTTCCACCGCCATGGTACCCGCGATGCCGCCCACATTCATGTCGGCTTCCACGGTGCCGCGGTTGGTGCAGCCCTCGATCTTGCCCTCGTTCTGAGCCGTCAGGTTCTCGGACTCATCTTCAAAGATGTTCTTGCTGCCGGGGTCGCTGATCTCTTCCACAGCATCCAGCAGCAGGTTGGAGACCACATTGATCTGGTCGTTGATGGAGCGGAGGTTGCTGGTGAGGGTGTTGCTGGCCGAGAGCATATCCCGGTTGAGGGTGCTCATCTGGTCGGTCATGTTCGTCACAGCGTCAAACAGTTCATCCTTGGTCGCGGTCATCTCGGAAGAGGGGCGCGGCACATGGATGGGATCCTGCTCCGCCAGCCAGTGGACGATATCCGCCGCCTGGCTGGTCATGCTGGTCAGGCCGCTCATGCCCTCCGCCATGATGCCGAGGCTGGCGGACATGTGGCCCAGCGTTGCGCTGGTGAGGGCGGAATCCGTCTTGAGGATATCCAGAGACTTGTCAAAATCATCCGCAGCCTTGCCCAGATCCTGTGCGGCATCGCTCAGGGAATCCAGACCCGCCTGAATGGAGGCATTGCCGGAACTGATGTTGCCGGTGTTGAAGCCCAGCTTATCCAGAATATCTTCCAGATTGCCCAGCTGGTCGCCCACATTGCCAAGCGCGCCGGACATGCTGGTAAGGGCAGAAGCCATCTGGGGATTGCCCTGCTCCGAAACGAGGTTGGCGGTGTTGCCCAGCAGCGCGCCGATCTGCGTGGCCCGGCCTGCCATATTGCCCACGGCGCGGGTGACCTGCTTGCCGGCGGAAGCCAGCTGGCCGTCATCGGCCAGCAGCGTGGCGCTCCGCAGCAGACCCAGGCCGGTGGTCAGCAGCTTCATCTGGCCGCTCATGCCGGAGCCCAACGAGAGGATGCTCATGGCGGAATTCGCCACCTGCAGCAGGGAGATGGCTGTTTTGATGTGATCGTCCACCGCGTCACCGGACACGCTGGAATAGCCGCCCAGAATGGTGCTGATGGCGCTGCTCAGGCCGCTGTCATCCTTGCCCGGCAGCGAGGCGATCAGGTCGTCCAGGCCCTTGCTGATCTGCTCCAGACCCTGCTTGCTGGAATCCAGCGCGTCGCTGGCCTTGTGCGCGCCGGAAGAAGCCTTGGCCAGTGCCGTGGAGGCGGTCAGCATCTCGGCCGCCATCTCCGCGGTGACCCACTTGAGCTGGCCCACGGCGGTGGTCATCTTATCCAGTGCGTCGACACCCGTGTCCATCACGGGCTCCAGCCGGGTAAATGTATCGGAGATGAGGTCTCCCGTGCGGTCCACCTCGTCCGCCACTTCGTCAAAGTAATCGCCTCCCTGCTCCTGCAGACGGCGGGCTGCCTGCACGGCAGTGTCCATCTGAGAGTTCAGGGTGTTGAGGTCGGTATTGAGGAGGCTGGTGCTGCCGTCCATGTCATCGGCCGCGCCGTTGACCATGGTGTGCAGCGTGTCCAGCTCGGTGCGCAGACGGTTGATGGTGCTCTGGTCCAGGTCCAGCTCCACATAGGGCTCTGCCTGGCCGGCAATGCCGCCCACGTCCTTGCGGCCCTGTACCAGGCCCTGGTTGACACAGCCGGAGATCAGGCCATCGGTCCGGCCCACGATGCCGCCCACGTTATAGCCTACATGGGCATAGCCCACGTCGCCCGCGTTGGCACTGCTGAGGATCAGGCCGGAGGAGCGGCCTGCAATGCCGCCGGTATCCGAGGAGACATTGGAGATGTTATTGCTCAGGTCATCGCCCATATCCTTCTTGACCAGCTCCAGCAGGGTGGCCGGGAGGCCCTCCATATCGAGGGCGGACTCCTGATACTCGGAGTTGACGGCGCCCACATTGGTGCAGCCGGTGATGACACCGAGGTTGTAGCCCACGATGCCGCCGGTGGCATACGCACCGCTGACCATGGCACGGGAAGTGCTGTGGTCGATGGTTCCGCTCGTCTCATTGCGGCCCACCAGACCGCCCGCCTCCTCCTCGCCGTGGACAGCACCGGAGAACGTGCAGTTGATGATGGTGCCGTAGTTGGTGCCCACCAGACCGCCTGCGGTCTTCTGGGTACCAGCGGGATTGACCACACCCTTGATGGTAAGGTCCTGAATGGAACCGCCCTCTTCCAGGATGCCGAAGAAGCCGGCTGGAGAATAAGCCCCCACGAGGCTGACATCCGAGATGGTGTGGCCGTTGCCCTTGAACGCGCCGCTGAACGACGCAACGGGGGCCCACTCCGTATCCTCCAGCGAGAGGTCTTCCTGCAGGATCACGGTCTTGCCTTTGGACCACTGATCAAAGCCGCATTTGTCGGCAAAGGCCAGCAGGTCCGAAACACTGTTGATGTAAATGGTATCCGTCGGCGCGGTGTCGGCCGCAAATACCGGCAGCGCCGCCGAAGCCGCCAGCACCAGTGCCAGCAGCGCAGCGGTCAGGCGGTGCAGCAGCCGGGTGCTGCCCGCCGCAGACTCATTCGTCCGCATGGGAGTCGTTTTCATCCTGCACCTCCTGTGAGATTTTACCAGAAAGAACGGTAAGATGTACGTTTCCATCCACAACGGCGTTCATGGTACCGGCCACGGAGCCGTTCACCTCGCCCTGCACCATGCCATTGACACGCACCCGGCCGCTGGCCGTGTTGGTGTGCAGCACCACATGATGCATGGAGAACGAAGTTTTATCCACCAGCTTGCCACCCACCAGCAGGATCTGCGGCAGGACGAACAGCACCAGGAAGATGGAGATGATGGTACCGCGGCCCAGGCACTGGCCGATGCCCACGATGCAGGCATCGGACGTCATCAGACCGATAAGGGTACCGGCCACCGTCATGATGGTGCCGGAAGTGAGGATGGTGGGGAACGCAAAGTTCAGCGTCTCGATCATGGCTGTCTTATGGTCCATCTTATCCCGCAGCTCGTTGTAGCGGGTTGCAATAACGATGGCGTAATCGATGTTTGCACCCATCTGGATGGAGCTGACGATCAGGTAGCCCATGAAGTACAGCGGCGTGTGGATAAAAGCGGGGACGGAGAAGTTGACCCAGATCGCGCCCTCGATGACGAGGATCAGTAGGATGGGCATTGCCACCGACTGGAACGTGAACAGCAGGACGATCAGCACGATCAGCACGGAGACCACGCTGACCACGATGTTGTCGATGGCAAACGACTTCTGGAAGTCGTACTCGTTGGTGGCGTCGCCCGCCAGATAGATGTCGCCGTCCGGGTAATACTTCCGGGCGATGGTGCGCATCTGGTCCGTGAACTCATACATTTCATCCCCGCTCTGGAGGCTGGGGTTCAGGTAGACCAGAATACGGTTGTAATCCGCACCCTGCAGCTGGGCCTTTGCGCTCAGCATCTGGGTCTGGGCATCATGCAGGTCGTTGATCTGATCCTGGTCCAGGCTGACAATGCCGGAATCGACCTCGTCACAGACGTAGAGGAACATATCAATGAGCGGCACACTGTAGTTGGAGAAGTTGCCAATGACCTGGCCGTACTCATCATTTTCCAACGCGTAGCCTGTGTAGACCACTTGGGCCAGCTCGTAATCCAGGCCCGCCATCTCAGAGAACTGGCGGGAAGTGAGCCGGTCTTCCAGCATGTAGCCGTCCATGGCCTCAATGTTGGAAAGGCCGCGGGTGTGGTCCACCTCATCGTGGCTTTCCAGTTCTTTGATCATGGCTGCTTCCACCCGGTAATCGTCGTTCTTTGGTACGACGAGAGCCACCAGGTTGGACTTGGTAAAGTTTTCGTCGATCATGTTATCGGCGATCTGCGTCTCATTCAACACTGGCGTCTTGATCGGGCCGTAGCCATAGGCGTAGGGGCACTGTGTCTGGAAATGGTAGGCAAACACCAGCACCACTGCAAAGACGATGGGAACGATCTTGCGGGTTTTGTAAGCATAGCGGCCCACGAACGAGATCTTGGGCACAAAGTTGCGGTGCTTGGTCTTGCTCATGTAAGGGCCAAACAGCATCAGCAGGCCGGGCATGACCACGAAGACCGACAGCATGGAGAACAGGATGGCCTTGATGAGGCAGATGGCCATATCCGGGCCGATCTTGAACTGCATGAACAGCATGGCCACCAGACCGCCGATGGTGGTCAGGGAGCTGGAACTGATCTCCGGGATACTCTTGGCCAGCGACTCGATGACCGCCTCTTTCAAGGGCAGGGTCTCGTGTTCTTCTTTAAAATGGTTGCAGAAGATGATGGCGTAGTCCAGCGAAAGGGCCAGCTGCAGAATGTTCGTGACCGAGTTGGAAACGAACGAGATGGTGCCCAGCAGGAAGTTGGTGCCCATGTTGAGGATCATGCCCACCACGAAAGTGAGCAGCAGCACGGGAACTTCCGCATAGGTCTGGGAGGTGAAGATCAGCACCACCACAATGATGATGGCAACATACACCATGATGACATTGACTTCACGCTCAATCGTCTCCTCCTGCGTATTGCCCAGCGAGGTGGAAACGTAGATATCGTAGTCTTTCAGGTACTCCTTGACGCTTTCCAGCGTTTCCAGGCACTGGTCGTCGTCCTCGGGGTAATCGAATGTGATGGAGTACAGCGCCGATACATTATTATAATGGGCGGTGGTATCATCGTACTCGATCATCTGGATGCCCCTGAGGCCCGCCAGCTCGTCGTTCAGCTGGTCTGCCTCGTCCGGCGTGATGTTTGCCACCATGACATCGGCAGAACCGTAGGTGGTAAACTCTTTTTCCATAATGTCCAGGCCCATGCGGGTCTCGCTGGTCTTGGGCAGATAGGTGGTCAGGTCGCTTTCCACCTTGACCCAGCTGCGGGAGAAGATGGTGAAGATGGTTCCCAGAATGACGATGAGGAACACAAGGTTGCGCCGCTCAACAATTTGCAGCGCGAGCTTGTGCATAAAATCGTTTTTGGGCTGTTCCTGCTCGGTCATCGTGTTCCCTCCTCTCGGCATTGCATTACTGGAGTTTTGCAAGGATTTCCTCAGCCGTCATACCGCTGGCCAGCAGCTTCTTCAGCACATCTTCTGCTTCGCCTTTCTTTGCTTCTTCCATTGCCTTTGCTTCGGCGGCAGCTTTTTTTGTTTTCGGCTTTAGTAAGTTCCTTGGTGGCGGCTTTCAATTCTGCTTTCTTGGCTTTCAGCTGCGTCTTCAGATCATCGAGATTTGCAGTCAGCGTAGCAACCTCAGATTCGATTTTTTCCTTTTCAGTGGTCTTTTCTGCAACGACGGCTGCATAATCAACGCTGGCCTTTACAGTACGAGCCTTATTCTTGCTTCCCTTGGGTCTTGCCATAATAATTTCCTCCCATAAAGTGAAATAATTTGATACTTACAAGTATATTCCAAATAGTCAGAATTGCAATAGGTAACCTGAGCTGTTTTCAACTGCTACTGTGCCACATCAGAAGGTAGGGCTTCATAATGGCAAGATACTTATCGCGTGCAGAACTTTCGTGCATATGCTTCTTGAGAATCCATCTAGTGAATACCGACACCCTCCATGATCTTTTCTATCCAATTTGTGGAAGAATCATTTTTCTCACTAAATGACCCCAAATAATGTGACGAACTCTCAACCTCTATTATTACACCATCCGGCATTCTGTATTTTTCTAAACTGAGAT
>ENA-OQCU01000617-OQCU01000617.1-human-gut-metagenome-genome-assembly--contig:-NODE-617-length-15453-cov-2.684588_pt1 | contig 15453 bp, 15 predicted proteins | sample MGYA00242504_ERZ504590 | MGnify/ENA primary metagenome ERZ504590 (study PRJEB26092, sample SAMD00036318) | human gut metagenome | host: Homo sapiens | study: EMG produced TPA metagenomics assembly of... | reverse complement strand
AGATGCGCCGCGCCATGGCCGAGTACGCCTGGTACACCTCGTAGCGCGGCGGCACCACCACGAGCCCCGGGCACTTCGCGCGCGCCTCCCACAGCGCCTCGCCCGTCTTGACGCCCGCCGCTTTCGCCTGCGCGCTCTTCGCCAGCACGATGCCGTGGCGCAGCTCCTCGTGCCCGCCCACCACGAGCGGCACGCCCCGCAGCTCCGGCCGCTCGGCCTGCTCGACGCTCGCGTAGACGCGTTCATGTCGGAATGGAAGATCACCCGGCGCTCGCCGGCGCCTTCGGGCGAGCCGATCATGCGCCCGCCGAACGTCTCGGGAACCCGCACCTCTCCTGTCGCCGCCATAGCTCCTCGCCGCCTTCCGCACCGCGTCTCGATCTCTTTGGAGAACGAATGTTCGCACACTGAAGCGCGGCGCACAAGCGAACAGACCATGGAGTTTCAGCGACGAGATATGCCTATTGATCAGGTGATATATAAGCGTGCAGCCCTGCGGTCGCACCGGAAAGGCGGCAGAACCGCAGGGTTGCACGGAAGCGACGAGCGCGCTTACGACAGGGCGATCGCCGGGCTGTCCTTCGTCACGATACGGGATTCCATCTCGCCGCCGAGGGCCGCCTGGGTGCGGGCTGCAAGATCGTCGAGGGCCGCTGCGAGGTCGTCGTGGCGCGCCGGGTCGACGGATTCCAGGATGAGGAACGCGTTCGTCGTGCTCTCGGTGAGCATGGTGCGCACGCCGTCGCGCCAGTTCCAGCAACGGCACACCGCGCCGGCGTCGTCGAGGTAGCACACCTCGCCCGGCAGCGTCTCGGCAATCGGCCTCGTCGCCCAGCGCGCGGAACGCGTCGCGCCCTGCGTCACCGTGAGGCGCAGGTCGCCGGCGAACGTGTCGATGTCCTCGCCGCCGCACGGCAGCGCGTACGTCAGCGACACGGTATTGTAGATGTCCACGAGCGGATTGATGGAGCCCACTTCTCGGCCGCCGCTCGCGCGCTTCAGAAGCGCCTCGATGGACGAGCGCGCGCCCTTCTTCGTCTTGAACTGCTGGAACGCCTCGCGCCACACCGCCACTGCGGGGTTCTTGCTGATGGTGGGATCGGGCACGTGGGCGAGCGCCGCTTTGTTCGCCTCGACCAGCGCCGCCTTCACGTCCTCGCTCGACTCGTGCGCGTTGTCGATGCCCCGAGCCACCACAATGCCGATCTCCGCCTGGGGGAACAGCTCCCAAAACGCCGGTTCGATTGCAAACGATGCCATGATTCGCTCTCCTTCGTCTTCCCTGCTCCTTCTAGTCCGCGTTTCATTGTACCCGACGACGTGCGAGGCATCGAGCATTTGAAAGGTTTCGCCGTACGTTAGAATGGCCTCATGGAAAAGAACACCTTGAGATACTCCGGTATCGTATTCTTGGCCGGAGCCAGCTACGGCGCCCAAGCGACCACGGTGAAGATAACGTACGCCGCAGGCTTCACCTGGACCCAGGTGGTAGCGAGCCAGGCATTGTTCGCAGCGCTTTTGTTCGCAGTCGCGCTGCTCGTGCAGCGAGCGCGCGGCAAGCGTCTGGTCCCGCTTTCCCTCAAACAGACGATAGCTCTTTTGGCTCTGGGACTGAACACGTGCATCGGCACCGTGCTGTACAACTACGCGCTCACCCTGCTGCCTGTTTCGGTAGCCATCACGCTGCTTTTCCAGTTCACCTGGATGGGCATCGTCGTCCAGCTGGTGGTCATGCGCAGACGCCCGCGTGCGGCCGAGGCGGCAGCGGCGGCTGTTATCCTGGGCGGAACGCTCATGGCCAGCGGCATGTTCTCCGAATCGGTGGGCGCTCTTGACCCCGTCGGCATCGCATGCGGGCTGCTCTCGGCCGTCAGCTGCACCTTCTTCATGTTCTTCTCGAGCCGCGTCGGGCGCGGCATGCCGTCCGTTCAGCGCGGGCTCGTCGTGTGCCTAGGCGCGTGCGCGCTGGGCTTCGCGCTGTGCCCCGACTACTTCGCAAGCGGCGTTCTGCAGGACGGCATCTGGAAGTTCGGCCTCGTTCTGGGACTATGCGCGCTGTTCGTGCCGGTAGCGCTGTTCGGCATCGCCACGCCGCACCTGACACCGGGGCTGGCTGCCATCATGGCATCCTCCGAGCTTCCCTGCGGCATCGCCCTGTCGACGCTCGTGCTGGGCGAGCCGGTTGAAGCGCTCCAGGTCGCCGGCGTCGTTGCCATCCTGGCCGGCATCGTTATCTCGCAGCTGCCCCACTTAGGGCGCAGGTCGGACATCGGCGAAGGGCGAGGCGCCGGGTGCCGCGCCCGGCGCCTCGCGGCGGCCGCGCGGCGCGTTGGGCGAGAAGCGCCCCGCCGCTGATCGCGCTCGACGACCTCGGCGCGCGCGAACGGCTCGGAGGGTCGTCGTCGGCTGAACTCGAGCTCGCAGCGCGCCGCCGCTCGCCTGCGCTTAGGGGTCGTATACGGAATCCCATCCAGGACGGGGACGCGCTCAGCGCACGCATTCCGAACCGAAGCGCACGACGAGGGCAACCGCCGCGGCAAAGAGCGCCATACCCATCGCCGCGACGGCCGCCGACGCGAACAGCGAAAGCGCGAATCCCACGCCCACCAGCGCAAGCGCGCCGTACTCGTAGCACAAACGCGGGCCGCCCGGGAACAGACGCACGGCATCGAGGCCGCAGCAGAGCAGCGATGCGGCGCCGACCAGCACCGCAAGCGCAAGCGCGAGAGGAAGCGACGTGCCGGCGGGAAGCGTCGCGGCCACGGCGCCGCACGCGAGCAAGGTCGTGGCGGCGAACGCGGGCAGCGTGTCGAATGCCAGCAGTTCGAGCACGCCGAACGGCAGACGGTCGCGCACGAGGCGATTGCGCGCGTCGTCCCGAAACGCCGCGTGGCCTCGCGCACGCCCTGCGGCATGAGAACGGCCACCGGCAGCCAGAACACGAACAGCACGGGGCCGCCCGCGCCGAGGAGCGCGAGCACCCCGAGCGGCACGACGAAGGCACCTTGCATCACGAGGCTCGCAAGGCCGTCGTACTGGCGCGCATGCGACAGCGCGGCGCGCTGCACGAGGGCGAGGCGGCCCTCCCCGCGCGGCAGGGAGAACCGCACGGGACGGTCGGCCAGCTTGCGGCGACGCTGGTATTCGGCGATGTCGTTGCGGTCGAGGGGCGACAGCATGCCGAACTGGCAGAGGTCGGCATGCAGGGAGTTCTCGTCGATGACGCGCGTCATATCCACGCGCGGCGCAAGCAGGGCGAGGGCGATCGCCGCGACGGCGAGGACGAAGAATCCGCCCACGGAAAGAACCGCGAACGTCGCAGGAGCCAACAGCGCATCAGCGCCCGCGGCCAGCGCGACGCCACACCAGGAAACGGCAAACGCCACGAGAACGAATGCGGCCGCAGCCGTGCGCCATCCGCTCCAGCCGTCGCTTGCCAGCCGGACGAAACCTACGACCCAGCCAAGCGCAACCGCGGCCGCAGCCAGCGCCGCACCTGCGAGCGCCACCGCGGCCGGCGCGCCCGCGAGCACGGACGCGCTCTCCAACCCCACGCCCAGCAGAAACCCTAGCGCCGCCCCGGCAGCCGCGCCTGCGAAAGCTTGCACTCCGGCCGACACGCCCGCGAGCGCCCGCGCGCTCACCGCGCTGGCCGCCAGATAGGCTATGTCGGGATGCGACAGCTTCAACGGCGTCGTGCGCGCGCCCGCGATGCCGACGCGCAGCAGGACGAGCGCCACCGCGAGCAGCGCCCCCTGAACCGCGAGCGAGCATACGGCGGCGGCGAGGCCGACGAAGACCCCCTGGATCGCATCGACGAGCGCTGCGGCCATGAGCGCGGCCCACACGAGCATGATGCCCACCGCGTACAGCTGGTAAGCGCGCTCTCCCCAGCCGCCGTCGTCGACGCCGGCGCCCACGAGGTGCAAGGTTCGGTTCAGAGCCGAGCGCGCATGGCGCGCTCTCAGCCACAGCAGCAGGCGAACGTCATGCATCGTCGCCTCCGAAGCTCGCGCCGAACGCGTTCCGCACCATGCGTCCTTCGCCTCCGTCACGCGCATCGAGCACGGCGAGGCGGCCGTCTTCCAGACGCAGCAGCGCGTCCGGCCGCAGGTTGGGCACGTCATGATGGCAACTGGCCAGCACGGCCGCGCCGGCGCTGCGCGCTTCCTCGATAAGCCCGCTCAACACCCCGGAGGCGTCCGGGTCGAGCGGCCCGTACGGTTCGTCGAGCAGCAGCAAGCGCGGCGCGCGGGCGAAGGCCAGCACGAGCGCCAGTTTCTGACGCATGCCGCGCGAGTATGCCGAGGGCAGCTGGTCGCGATGGCCGTCGAGGCCGAAGAGAGCCATGAGCCGCTCCGACGGGTCGTCGTCGGCGCTCATACGGTTCGCCTGCCGCACGAAGCGGATATGCTCGCCCGCTGTAAGGTCGTCGTAGAACGAGGGGACGTCGGGCACGAAGGCCAGCAGGCTTCGCTGCGCGCGATCCGCGCCGTCGAAGCGCCTTCCGCACAGCTCCACCCGCCCCTTGGCAGGCGCGTCCCAGCCGGCCAGGCAGCGCAGAAGCGTCGACTTACCCGCCCCGTTCGGCCCGGTGAGAAACGCGACCTCGCCCGCCCGCAACGAAAGCGACGCGCCGGCGAACACCTCCGTCTTGCCATAGCGATAGGCCAAGTCCTCCACATACAGCACGTCCGCTTCGCTCATAGGGCCTCCAGTCGGTCGAACAGCGGCTTGAAACGCGAATCGCCGGCACGTTCGGCCCAGACGGGCTGCGCTGCCACCATCTGCGCGCACTGCCGCCTGAAGTCGATCGCGCCGAACCGGGTTTCCGCGATATGCTCCTGGCCGGGATCGACGCTCCAAAGCTCGGGCGCCCGATCGTACAGCGCGCTCTGGTTCCGGCCGTACACCAGCGTGCGCGCGTCAAGCTCCTCCAGCAAAGACGTAAAGCGCTCGAGATAGCTCGCGGCTCGATCCTCGTCGCCCGCCTGCAAACACGCGGAAGATGCGTTCGTGCAGAACGTGAGCACCGTCATCGGGCTCTGGTTCTGCAAATCGAACCCGGAAAGCACGCCTTCGCCGGCCCGCAGGAGCGCCTCCAGGTGCTCGGCGTCGTCGGCGTACAGCGGGATCTGCGCCGAGACGCAGCTTATGGCGTTCATCACGCACCAGCCCATCGATTCCTGGAACAGCTTCAAGCCGGCGTCAAGGTCGCCTCTCTGCTGGTACATGCTGGCCAGCATGAGATCGATGTTCGCCGCCGTCCTGTCGGGCTTGAGGCTTTCGAACAGGGCGATGCATCCGTCCAAGTCACCCTGCACGCTCATGACGGAAGCGCGCATCATCCGCGCGGCGCGCACCAGCTCCACGTCGTCGGCATGCCGCTCGACGCGCTCGAACAGCTCTGCGGCGCGTGCGGCCAAAGCTTCGGCGCGGTCGGGGTCGAGGGTTGCGCGCTGCGCGTAGAGCATGCCCATCTGCTGCAGCGCGGGCCAGCAGGAGTAGTGCGAACGGACGAGGTCCTCGGCGTTCGCGAAAGCGGCTTCGGGATCTTCGTCGAACTGCGCGAGCAGCCTCAGGTAGGCGTCTTGCAGATCGTCGCCCACCAGCTGCGGCCGATAGTCGAACAGCTCGTCCAGCGTGAGGTCGAAGTAGGCGGCGATGCGCGGCAGCAGGGGCCCACGTCGGAACATGCTTTGGCTCCAGCTCCCACTTCGACACGGCCGCCTTCGTCACGCCCAGGTGCGCGGCCAGCTCGCCCTGCGTCACCTGCGCCGCACGGCGCTCGCGCGCGATGGCGGCTCCCAAGTTAATGTCGTGCATGCAAGGCTCCTTCTCCCGTTCGGCGCGCCCTGCCCTACAGTATGGGGGAACGCTCGCGGTTGACGCAAGCGAGCATCGGTTGACTTTCCCGGGCGCGCGTCAACCGAGCGAGTGCGAAAGACCCTCCTCCGAGCCTTGTCCCCGCCCTCGGACCTCGGCGCCCGATCGGAAGAATCCGCCCTCCCGGCTCGTGCACGGTTTCGAACGAAATGTTGCGTTTTCGAGAGAGCTGAAGACGCGCGGAGCGACACGACAAACGCGACCTGGGGAAACGTTCGCAACCGGAAGAATGCGGAAGGCACGCAAAGGAAGCTTGCAGCATTTCGTAGAAAACCGTGCACGGAAGGTCGAGCCCGCCGACTAACCGAGCGCCGGCGCGCCCGAGCATCCGGCAGCGCACGCGATGGCGAAAAACTATCGAATTCGGAAGCCTGCGGGCCAACCTGCGGGGCGCCGAAAAAGCCCTCTTCTCCCATAACGCCTGCTCATAGAAGGGGGCTTTTCCGAACAGAGCGAGGCCGCCCCTCACGAAAATTGCGCGACCTCTTCCGAATTCGATAGTTTTTCGCCTTTCCAGCCCGACGCGCTGCCCTGCAAGGAAGCCCCGAGGAGGCCGTCGAGTCGTGGTACCGCTTCAACAAGGACGGGCTCTACTCCGCGTAGCCCGTCGGCCCGGCCGGCTCCTGCGGCGTCGCATGGCCCAGCGGCAACCGCAACGTCGCCCGCGCGCCGCCGCCCTCGGCGGCGCTGCGGTTGGCCAATTCCACCGAGCCGCCATGGCGCGCGGCTGTCTCGGCGGCGACGTGGAGCCCGAGGCCGCTGTGGCCGCGCGCCGCGCGTGCGGCATCGCCCTGGTAGAAGCGCTCGCAGCCGCGGCGCAAAGCCTCCGACGAGAAGCCCGGACCCTCGTCGGCCACGCTCAGCGCCAAGCAGCCGGCGGCGACGTCTGCCCGCACGTCCACCGCAACCGACGACCCGGCCGGCGCATGCTCGACGGCGTTCGCCGCCACGTTCGCCACCGCCCGCTCCACCAGCGCCTCGTCCAACAGCATCATCGCGGGCAGGTCCGCGCCCTCGCTCCAGGCGACGCGCACGCCGCTCGCCGCCGCCAGCGCCTCGACCTGCGCTCGCAAGCGCTCGAGCAGCGGCCGCGCCGCGCCTCCTTCGGCGCGAACGACGCGCCCACGCCCAGCGACGCGTCGATGAGCGCGGACACGCTACGTTCCCATCTGGCGCGCGCCCTCGGCGACGTCGGCCGCGCACGCGCGCTGCTCGCCCGAGAGCTCGCCCTCCAACAGCAGGTCGACGTTGCCGCGCACCACGGTGAGCGGCGTCTTCAAATCGTGCGCCAGCGCGGCGATCTGCTCGCGCTGCGCCTGCTCGCCCCGCCACTGCGCCTCCAGCGAGTCCTTGAGCGAGGCGCGCATGCCGTCCATCGCGGCCAGCACGTCGTCGATCTCGCGCACGCGCGACGAGGCAACCTCGAAGTCGAGGTCGCGCTCCTCGATGCGCCGCACGGCGTCCGCGAGCGGCTCCATCTTGCGCGAGATCACCCGTGCGGCGCGCGCGGCGATGCCCACCAGCGTCAGCACCGACAGCACGGCGAGCGCGCCCAGCAGCAGGTTCTGCGGGTTCGGCAGCGCGTCGCGCAGATCCTTCGAGGCGAACTGCGGCAGATACTGGTACACGAGCACGCATACCGAGCCGTCGGCCAAGGTCACCGGCTCGTACCGCGTCATGCCAAACGTCTCGTAATCGATGGCCAGGCCGTCGAACGCAGCCGCGCGGGCATCGTCGACCGCACCCGAGGCAACGTCGCCGGCCGCATACGCGCCGTCCGGCGAGAACAGCGCCCCACCTGTACGCCGAGGGCACGGCGGCGTCGATCGCGTCGGCATCGGCGGAGGGCAGCGCGGCGAGCTGCGCCGACGTCTCGTCCAGGGCCGTATCGCCGTAGTTCGCCAGAAGCACCGTCCCGCTTCCGACGAGCAAGCCGAACGCTGCGTACGCGGCCAGCGCCAGCGCAGCAGCGCGGCCAGCACGTAGGCGAAGTAGCGCAGGATGAGCGCGCCCAAGGGAAACCTGCGTCCGCGGCCGCGGCTCGCGCCGAGCGCTCCATGCGTCCGCGCGTCCCGCCTCACGCCGTCCATTTGTACCCCACTCCCCACACCGTGTCGATGGGCTCGGCGCCCGCCGCCTTCAGTTTCGCGCGCGCGTTCGCCACATGCACCGATATCGTCGACGCGGCGCTTTCCGCGTCCCATCCCAGCACGTTCTCCACGATCTGGTCGCGCGAGAACGCCTGGCCGGGATGGCGCGCCAGGAACTCGCACACGTCGAACTCGGTCTTCGTCAGCGGCACGGTGGCCTCGCCCACGTACGCCTCGCGCGACGCGAGGTCGAGACGCAGCGCGCCGAACGACAGCGCGTGCTTGCGCTCGCGCCGCTCCCGCCGCAGGTGCGCCGCCACCCTCGCGCGCAGCTCGGCCGCGCCGAAGGGCTTGCGCAGATAGTCGTCCGCCCCCAGGCCCAGGCCGTACACGGCATCGTCCTCGGAACTTCGTGCCGTGAGAAACACGATGGGCGCGTCCACCGAGCCGCGGATGGCGCGGCACAGCTCGAACCCGTCCGTCCCCGGCATCATCACGTCCAGCAGCACCAGATCGTAGCGGTCGAGCTTCAGCGCCAGCACCTCCTCGGCGCATGCGGCGCAGCGCACGTCGTGCCCGTCCTTGCCCAGCACGCGTCCCAGCAGGTTGCGGATCGCCTCGTCGTCGTCGACCGCGAGTATGCGGGCCATCGTTCCTCCTTCCGTCTCGCACGAGTGTAGCATGAGGCATCGGCCCCGTTCCTTCAGGTCGTCCGTTCCTATTCGCCGCTGCGACGCGGGTTCTCGAAGCGGTTCGCGGCCGCCAGCGCCACCGCCAGCACGACCGCCGTGATAGCCGTGCATGCGCACGTCACGGTCGCGTACGCCGCGACCAGAGCCTCGACCTGCGCCTGCGCTCCCATGCCCGCGGCGATGGACAGCTCCAAGGGAAGCGAAGCCAGACGCGAGGGCCACGCGAACGGCACAAACGCGGCCGCCCCGATGCTGAACGCTCCGCTGAACGTGCCGGTGACCAAGCCGTTCGCCAGCCCTCCCATCAGCGTCAGCGCCGCGATGAAGCCGAGCGTCCCCATCCCGATGGAGGCGTTGCGACCGAAGCGCAGCGCGACGCACCACAGGATGACGTACGAGCACAAACTGCCCAGCGCGATGCCCGCCGTCGCAAGCGCCACCGCAGCCGTATCGGGAAGCGAACGGCCCGCCAGCGCCAGCGAGCCGCAGAACAATGCGGCTGCGATAGCGGCAGCCATCAGGCACAGCGCCAACAGCGCCGCCAATTTCGCCGCCAGCGCGCCGCGCCTCGACGACACGCCCAGCACGTTCGCGCCCTCGCCCGCCCGCTGCTCGGCATCCGCCGCCAAGCCGCAGGATATGCCCGCCAGAAGCGGCGCGCCCGCGCCGAGCAGCTGGAAGAACGCGTCGGTTCCCAGCAGGGAATCCCATGCCGAGAACGCGAAGTACGCACCCGCCAGCGCGCCGAGCGCGACAGCCAGCGCCACATGCAGCACCACAAGCGGCGAGTGGCGCATCCTAACCGCCTCCGAGCGCAGCGCGCGCCGAAACGTCACGCGCGCCCGACCGGGCTCCGCCTCGCAAGTTCGCGTCCCGGCCTCGCGCGCCTTCGCGCGCGCCTCCGCCCCGGCCATCAAGCAGCCTCACGCTTCGAGAACCACGTCGCCCCAGCCCATGCCAGCACGGCGAACAGCACCGCGGCCACGACGATGCCGACCACGGCCTCCCAACCGAACGCGCCCAGCGCCTCGCCCGCCTCCAAGGGCACGCCGGACGGCGCCACGCCCAGAAGCGGCGACACGGCGCAGAGCGTCGTCGCCGGCGGGAACGCGAACCACGCCGCCGACGAGTACAGCGCGATACCCGCGCCCAGCTGCAACAGCACCGGAATTGCGATGCCCGCAAGCGTCCCGAACCGCACGGTCAGCGCCAGCGCCGCAGGAACCATCCACGAACTCGCAACCGTCAAGATGGTCGCCGCGGCCAGCCCCTCGGCAAAACCGGGGGCATCAACGCCCATCGCTCCAAGCGCCGTCGAACAGACCAGCACCGCGAGGTTCGCAGCGAACGCCAGCGCCAGCGCGTAGCACACCTTCGCCCACCACGTGCGCGCCGGGGGAAACGGCAGCGCCAGCACCGAACGCAGCTTCTGCCGAGCGTCGATGTTCGCCACCGAGACGCAGATGAGCGCGATGGCGACGGGCATCATGAGCACGTACCAGAAGTTCCACAAATACGTTGCGACACCCCCGGTCGCGCCCGTGCCAGGAATGACGCCCGAGGACAGCACGCCCAGCGCGCAGAACGGCAACGGCGCGATCAGCGCCACCTTGCGCGGCGCCCCGCGGCGGCCCTTCAGCACCTCCGCTCTGAACACCGAGAAGAACGGCCTCGTCCGCGCCTCCATCATGCCACCGCCTTCCCCAGGCACACGTCCATGAACAAACGCTCCAAATCGACGCCCTCGCCGAGTGGAGCCTCGTAGGCCAGACGGCCCTCCACGATGATCCCCACAAGATCGGCCATATGCTCCACCTCGTTCAGGATATGGCTCGACAGCACCACCGTGATGCCGTGCTCCGGAAACGAGCGGACGAGGGCACGCAGCTCTTGAATGCCCACCGGATCAAGGCCGTTGGTCGGCTCGTCCAGGATCAGCAGCCTCGGATGACCCACCAACGCGAGCGCGATCCCCAGACGCTGCTTCATGCCCATCGAGAACTGGCCCGCGCGCTTCCTGCCCGTTTCGGGAAGTCCCACCGTGGCCAGCGCCTCGTCGATACGGCTTTCGGGAACGCCCAGAAGCGACGTGCGCACGCGCAGGTTCTCCCGCGCCGTCAAGTTGTCGTACAGCGGGGGCGACTCGATGAGCGCCCCGATATCGTTCAAGTCGTCGCGCGTCCACGGACGACCCGCGAAAGCGATCTCGCCCGAGGTGGGCCGCAGCATGCCGCACAGCATCTTGAGCAGCGTCGACTTCCCCGCGCCGTTCGGCCCCAAAAGGCCGTACACCGATCCTTCCGGCACATGCAGCGACACCCGGTCGACCGCTTTCTGCCCTTTGAACGTCCTCGTGAGATCGTTCGTTTCCACCATGAATCCCATAGAGCCTGCCCTTTCTCTTGCCTGAGAACAGGATGCGCCCGGTTTATAAAGATTCGTTAAAGACCGAAACGTTTTCCGCGATTCCGCAGCCACCGACGGCGTATCCCCGTTGACCCCGACGCTGCGTCATGGTCTACCATGCGAAGAGCAGCATCGTCACGCACACGTCAGGAGGCCCCATGCCGTTCGCGCCCGTTGGAACCCCCGCGCCGCCCTCCCGCGCCCTGCCGCGCATGGCGATCGCCCTGCTCGCCTGCCTTGCTCTATACGGCATCGACCTCGCCTGCATGGCAACCGTCCCCGCAACCGGATTCGACTTCGCGTCGGGATTTGCGATGCCGTTCGACCTCATGGTGTTCGTCCCGGCGGTCTTCTACCTCCTCGTGGTGCGACGCTACAGGCTGTCGCCCTTGCTGGTGCTGCCGGTCATCTGGCTGGGCGGCCTCGTGTCGCTGCAGTTCGCCGCGCCCGACAAGCCGTCGCTGCTGGCGCCGCTCGGCCTGTGCGCCGTCGGAGTGGAGCTGGGCATCGCCGCGCGCGAGGTCCTCCGCCTCGTCCGCCGCTTCCGCACGGCGAAAGCATCCTCGGACAACCCGCTCGACTGGTTCTCGGACGCGTTTTCCGCTCTCGTTCGCAATGAACGGGTCGCGCGCATGGCGGCGCTCGAGTGCGTCATGTGGTACTACGCGTCGGCTTCGTGGCGCCGCGCGCCGCACATGCCGCACGGCTACCGGGCGTTCTCGTCCCACCGGCAAAGCGGCTACGTCGCCGCGGTCGGCGTCATGCTGGTTCTCATCGCCGTCGAGACGGTCGCCGCGCACCTGTTGGCAGCACGGTTCAGCGTCGCGGCCGCATGCGTGTTGACCGCACTCTCCCTCTACACGATCCTCTGGATGATCGCCGAAGCCCGCGCCGTCGTGCTGAACCCGCTTCTGGTGGACGATGTCGAGCTGGTGGCGCGCTGGGGCATGCTCGTCTGCGAGCGCATCCCCCTCGACCGCATCGCGCGCGTCGGTTCCCAGGATCCCGCTGTCCCGAAGAGGGAGCTTCTGAACCTGGCGGCCATGGGCGGGCAGGCGTTGTGGATCGAGCTGGCGGAACCCCTCGAAGTGCGCGGCCTCACCGGAAAGCCCCGCCTCGTGCGCGCGATCAAGACCACGCCCGACGATGCCGCCGCGTTCAAGGACGCGCTTCGCCCGCGAAGCTGACGCGATCCTTACCCTTGCGCTTCGCCTCGTACAGCGCACGGTCGGCCGCGTCGAACAGCGATTCGTACGTTCCTCCGTCGATACCGGCCAACGCTCCGCCCACGCTGAGCGTGACGAGCGCGCGGCCTTCGCATCTTTGCCCGTTCACCCGCAGAGCAGCCCGCTGCGCCTGAACGAGATCGGCGTGCGGCAGATACGCGACGAACTCGTCGCCGCCGATACGCGCAACGATGGCGTCGTCCGACGCCAACGCCTCTTCAAGCGACCGCGCCACGTTCGACAGCAGCTCGTCGCCGGCCAGATGGCCGAACGTATCGTTCACGCCTTTGAAGTCGTCGATGTCGATGACGAGCAGAGCTCCCACGCCGCGTTTCGCACCGGTGCGCAACAGCGGGTCGATGAGCTCGGAGGTGGCGCTCTGATTGAACAGCCCGGTCAGAGGATCGCGTCGCGCCTGGTCGGCGAGGTCTTCAAGCTGACGACGCTCCGCGGTGATGTCTCGCCAGCTGCCGATGGTGCGCACGGGCGCTCCGTTGCGGTCGTACAGCATCATGGCGTGCATGCGCGTCCAACGCCAGTCGCCTTCCGGCGAGCCCCCGAAAAGACGACGCACGTCGAGCGTCACCGACTCGCCGCCCTGCAGCGCCTCGGCCAGGCGCTCGCAGTCGTCGGGATGGATGCGCCCGCCTTCTGCGATCATCTCGGTGTAGCGCTCGATCCGACGCTCCTCGGGAAGCGCGCTGCCGTCCGCGCCGGGCGCGCGCTCGTACTCGACCAGCACGTCGCGCTCGATATCGTATTCGAACAGCACGTCGGTAACGCTGCGCAGCGCGATGCGGTAGCGCTCCCGCTCCACCGCGAGCGCGATCTCCGCCTCCTTGCGCGACGTGATGTCCATGAGCACGCTGCCGATCTTCACCGCACCGTCCTCGGTTTGCACTTTGCGACCCGAATCGAGCACCCACGCCAGCGTACCGTCCTTGCGGCGCGCGCGGTACTCCGTCTCGTACGTAGGCCCCTCGGCGAAGCAGCGCGCGACATCGGCGAGCGCCTGCGCGCGATCGGGAGCATGCACCATGCCCACCGCCGTGCCGCCGCTCACCTCCATCAGCTCTTCGATGGTGTAGCCGAGCATGCGCGCCAGACCCTCGTTGACGTAGGACAGCGTGTACACGTCGTCGTCCTCGCTCATCTTGAGGCCGCCCGTGATGTTGTCGGTGAGCAGATCGATGGTGGCCGTTTTCTCGCGCACGAGCTGCTGCAAGTACTCGTAGGTCTGCCTGCCGGCCTCGAAGGGGAAGTACCGCTCGTCCCTCATCGCCCGATAGGGATTCGACGCATGGACATGGCGGATCTTGAGCTCTCCGCCCGCATCCACCAGCTCGTAGCTGCACCGCTGGCGCTCTTCGATCACCAGCTGCGAGTCCTCGCGCGTGCGCACATTGTAGCGACCCATCACGGTGCAACTGCACTCCGTGACGTTCACCAGGTAAAACTCCTCGTCGAAAACCTCGCACGGAGGCGCAAGCGGCGCGCGCTTCGTCAAATACGACACGATCTCTTCGGCGCTGGTCGAGAATTCCACCTCGCCCGCGCCTATCCACGAGAGATCGTCGGAAAAGCGCTCAACCACCTGCTCGATGCCCGTTCCGGCGTAAAACCGGCGCACCGTGTCGCTCACGAACGACAGCGCTTCGTCGAACAGCGGGTTCATCGCACTCCTCTCGCCTGCCTCCCGAGCGAAAGCCTCGGAGGCCGAGACGGCTTGCTCACCGTCCCCCTACGCATTTCGTTCGAAAGAGTATAGCGCGCCGGCAAGCAGAAGGCTCTGTGAAACCCGCGAACAGTTCGCGCTTAGGGGCGTTCTACCCCTAGATACGAAAAGGGCCACCAGCGAAAGAGCCGGTGGCCTGGTGTTCCGTGGAGCCAGTGACAGGAATCGAACCTGCAACCCACAGTTTACAAAACTGTTGCGCTACCGTTGCGCCACACTGGCGTGCGCGTGAATCGCGTGCGTGCGTATTGTACGACATCATGCGCTTCCGGAAAAGCGTTTCCCGCAACGCCCACAAGCATGATGGGCATCATCGCTCGAAAAACACGGAATCGCTTCCGAAAACGTGTTTTTCGAGCGATGATGCGCGCCCGCTGGCCAAGCCCTCCCCCGCTGCGTCCGCAGGACGTCGGCGCCCCTAACCAGCCGAGGTTCCACCCGGCTCGTCGATCCTCAGCGCGCGGTACAGGCGGTCGGGCACGAGGCTCACGAGATCGTCGGTCCAACGCACGAGGTCGGTGGGCGCATCCGAGCGGAACCAGTCGTTCAGCACCTCGCACTCCAGCTTCGAGAATATCTCCACGATGAACCGCATGTTGTCGTTCACGGTCACATGGCGGTACTTCTCGAGCGTCTCCAACAGCACCGTCTTGCGGTTCTCGGGCATAACGGTCTGGCCGAAGGGCGTGTTGATGCTGTACTGGATGGACTTGCGGTAGGAAATCGCGCTCCTGCGCGATAAGCCGGAGATGATGATAGTACCCTGTCTTCCAATCGATGGTGCGCCCTATCTCGTTGAGGTAGAACTGCCGGCAGAAGATGGAATGCCACCAAGGGATGTCGTATTTGCTTTGAAAATGGCGGTAGAACGTCTGCCGGGATATTCCCGCGTTCTCGCATATCTCGGCGATCGTGATGCGATCGAGCGATTTGTCGACGGCATGCAGTATCTTCATCTTCGTGCGCAGCTCGGGCGATCCGAAGATGTCCTGTCCATGAGCAAGATCCGGCAGCATACAAAGCCTCCTCTTAGAGCACCCCGACTTGAACCTGCAAGAAACCTGTCAACCGAATTAAACATACCGCACCGAAACGCCTGACAGCACGTTACATTCTTGCACAATTGTCCGGCATAATCGACAATCATATTCTTTAATTCCGCAACTCGGACATACGGATGACCTTGTGCAACGGCACCGCGACACCGAACGGACTGCGCCCTTTGAATAGCGTTTCCCAGCCCATCACAATATCTTCACAGAGAGGTGGACACGCCACCCGAAGACCTTGAAGGCGGCGCCGGAAGCGCTGCCGGAGAAAGGAGACTGTCATGGCGAAGATAGTCAATTCTTGGAACGACTGGGATCCGCTGAAGCGCGTGATCGTCGGCCTGTGCGACAACTCGGTCATCCCGCCCG
>ENA-OQCU01000616-OQCU01000616.1-human-gut-metagenome-genome-assembly--contig:-NODE-616-length-15454-cov-3.054283_pt1 | contig 15454 bp, 11 predicted proteins | sample MGYA00242504_ERZ504590 | MGnify/ENA primary metagenome ERZ504590 (study PRJEB26092, sample SAMD00036318) | human gut metagenome | host: Homo sapiens | study: EMG produced TPA metagenomics assembly of... | reverse complement strand
CACCATTGATACTGCAAAGCTGCAATGCACAAAGTGAAAAAAAGAGAGCAACAAAGAGTGCACTGAAGAAACAAACAAAAACACTGAAAAAAAGGTTATGACAACAGGTAGTGAGAACTTCATCTTTGCAGAAGGCAAAGAATGGGAACCTGCAGGCGAAGGTGTAGTGCGCCAGATCATGGGTTACAATGATGACATCATGGTTGTTAAAGTAAAATTTGAAAAGGGAGCTGTAGGAGCTGTCCACCATCATATCCATTCACAAGTGACTTATGTGGAAAGCGGAAAGTTTGAGTTCACCATCAATGGCGTAAAGAAAATTGTATCAGCCGGCGACTGTCTGTATAAGGAACCAGATGCTGTGCATGGTTGTGTATGTCTGGAACCGGGTATGCTGATAGATTGTTTCAGCCCGATGCGTGCTGATTTCCTGGAAAAGAAATAGACAAGCCATATATTCCATCCACTGCAGGAGCAGATTGCTGTGCCCTCCTTTGGGCATTTAATATGCTCCTACAGTGGAAATGAATTCTATTTTTTAATCTGCAAAACAAATGGGACAATTGCTTAACCTTATCAAATCCGGTAAATCATAATATTTCAAAGCACCATACAACACATTAGAATACATATCCCACTGCATAGGCCTCTCAATGTATTCCTTCCAAGTCTTCACGCTATGTTTTATCTCCACACTGTTGATTCTTTCATCCAAATAAGCAGCATGAATTGCAACCGGACCATAAATACCATTAGCAAATACCTTGACGGGGTGTCCTTTCAGAAATTCGTGTTCTGAACAAAAATCAAGCAAAGTCAAAATATCGACAACACGTTGTCCCATTATAGGACGCCCTATATGCATACTGACCATTGCATTGCGATACTCACGGTTCCAATATTTAGCATCCGTATAGAATGCAGGATCCGTTGTTTCCCCAAATCCGCGCAAATCTGCCAACAACAAGATTTTTCCTTCCGTCAAGGCAGCAGCAAAATTCGCATATTCACTCAAATAAGTTCCTTTTCCCTCTTCCTGTAACCTTAACTCAACAGGAGAATCAGCATTCGCTCTGGACGGCATGATAAGAATACAAGGAACAGGCATCTCCCCTTCCCTTATAAGCTGAAACTTATATTGTTCATATTCACGCATTGAATCATGTCCGGTTGCCTCAATTCTTATTTTATGGTCAGGAAGACCTTTAAGACCTAACAAATCCAGCATCTTTGCTTGGACAGTTTTCTTTCCTTTCGAAAGAAACGCCTCACGCTTGGAAGCCCACTCATCCAGCTGATTCACATTTTCCTGCATAATACTGAGTGCTCCAGGCATAGATACATTCACCTGTCCTCGAGTCGTACAAAACATATCTGATAACAGGAAACGGTCTTGTGCCGCTTTCTTCACCGAAGATTGATCATCTTTCAACCAACGTTTGAACCAACTGACCAACTTTTGCCTTTTTTCAACTCCAAGTCCATGACCTGTTTCTACTGTCAGCATATCCACCTTTTCGGGAACTCCCAATACTTTATAGCACTGTTGTAATTCAGCAAATCCTTGCTGCGCACCCCATAAATCGACAAAATCATATTTACCGCTTAAAATCAATAAAGGCCGTGGAGCCATCATTAAAGCAAAATCAGGTACTTCCAGTTGTTCACGCCCCTCGTAGGGTATATGTTGGCAACCATCGGAAGGACCTTGCAACTCCATAGTACGTTCTCGGGTAGAAAAGAAACTACAAATGGCCGCCACCTTTACACGGGGATCCAAACCTATATAATAAGCGGTCTGAGTACCACCACCAGAAGATCCATATACTCCGATACGCTCCGGATCAATATCCTTACGAGTCAATAAATAGTCCAAAGCCCGATGATTATCCCAATATTCCTGTGCCGCCAAACTAGTACCAAGCAAGTTAAAGCCCGCATTCAGTAAGGTATGTTCCGTGGTAGCCCCCCGTGTCAGCGGCTTTCCTTCCCTGTCAATAAGTTGCAACCGTTCTCCCTGCCCTATGGGATCTACCACCAGTACAGCAATGCCATTGGATGCCATCAACATAGCGGCATGAGACGAAGACCCTTTACCATTCAATCCATGTCCGCAAAGTTCCAATGTTGCCGGAACAGGAACAGTCGTGTTCTCCGGCATATAAAGATGTGCTGTGACATAGCGGCCGGGCTTGCTTTCAAAAATTATTTTCTCTATATGATAGCCGGTACCTTGTATCTTCCCCACCACCTGAACATTTAAATTCTCTTTTTCAGAAAAAGTACCTACTATTTGTTTATATCGTTCACGGCAACCCTCCAGGTACTCCTGCATCCCGGCAGGAGAAGTAAATGCTTGCTGAATGGCTGACTGCCGGGATGCAAACTGCCGATGTACATCACGCATCAGATAAGAATTATAAGCAGTACTTTGACTCCAAGGTAATGCCTTGAACTCCCCCTGAGCAGAAACCACAACAGTCCCCACCCATATTCCCAAACCTACACATAAAGTGCGAAAACCGATAATTTTTCTCATAGAATCATCCCTTTAAGTTATTGTACCACAATTTCAATTTTCTGACGGTTATCTCCGGCTGTCTTCACATACAAACGTTTATGCTCTATATCATAAAACCAGCCTGTATTCCGCTCTGCATCTGTAACTGATGAAAGAACGGGCAACGATTTACCATTTTCTATCACAGATTGCGGAACGTTCTGCAAATAAGCCTTTACTAGATAAGTGTGCTTGGCAGGTTTGTACTTCCCTACCGGTTTATCTGCAGTAAACGTCCAACTATCATCAGCAAGCCTGCTGGTAAAACGGGTCAATGAACCAATCCCTTTTTGATAATCCATTGATATACCATCATCTTCATAACATCTCATAAGAAGAAATACCTGACGGATAGACATCCAATGTTATCACATCTACAGGATGCTGATCTACCCACTGCATAGCAGGTTGCATGGGAATAATAGCTCCGGCATTTTATATAGACAGGCAACACATCCAACGGAGTAAGAAAAGACTTATATTGGCGGCCCTCGTAACGCTCACCGGTTTCATAATCAAACCATTCTCCACCGGGGAAATAGACATGTTGGCTCAGTGCACCTTTGGTAGTGACAGGACAAACCATCATCCATGGCCCGAACATATACTGACGTGTCAGCTGATAAGTATTCTCATCCTGAGGATAGTCCATCACTAAAGGAGTCATCATGGGACGTGCCGTTTTATAAAGTTGATAGGCATTACTATAAATATAAGGAATCAATGTATAACGCAAACTATCATATTTGATGAAATTGGCCAAAGCCTCCGGACCATAAGTCCAAGGTTCATGGTAACGGGGATGGTCCATACCGAACACCATGGCGATAGGTGAAAACATACCGAACTGTACCCAACGAGTATATAATTCTGTATCGTAAGGAGAATATTGTTCAAATCCTCCCATGCAATGAGTCCAGTTACCCACACCACTCATACCAATATTAAGTCCTGCACGTATCACCGGTTCAAACCACTGCCATTCACTCCCCCAATCTCCGGCCCAGATATAAGGATAACGCTGAATTCCCGCATAACCTTCACGGGTATGTGTCACCCCCCTCATATTATTATATTCCTGAAATTTACGATAGGGGGCCTCCGCATAAGCTAAAGGAAAAATATTATGAAGTCCTTTCAGGTCCATCGTTCCTCCGACATCCGTTTTCACAAACTTAGCCCCGATAGAAGCGACTTTCATTACTCCGTTCTCCCACCACCAATCTACAGCTTTCGGATCAAAGAAATTCACTACCCCTTCTGTCTTGGCTCCTGGATACAGCACGTTTCCCTGTTCACGCGCCTTATCCAATAGATGATATTCAGGACCATTATCTAATATAGAACGGATATGAAGCCCCACCATTTTTACATTTTGCGCATAGCAACTGTCAAACATAGCTTTCGGATCTTTGAACGTATTGCGCCATTCAAAACAGCAACCACCATTTCCGTAAGTGGTATTAAACAGTCTCCAAGTAGAATCTAGCCAAAGCAAATCAAAAGGCACTCCTTCCTCACGCAAACGTTTACATAAAGCAGGCGGATATTTATCGGAAGTCATCTCTTCATTCTTCCAGGTTCCACCGGAATAAGTACCGACATGCAACCCCATTGCAAAACGAGGAAGCATGGGGGATTTTCCGGTCAATTCCGTATATCGGTCAACCATGGTATAAAAATCGGGACCATAAATAAAATAATAGTCCAAATCACCGCCAAAAAGCTTTGAATGAATAATAGTCACTACTGTCCCATCCCATATTCCATTCGGTAGCAAACGGAGTATGAAAGAACAAACCATATCCTTTGGTACTCATCATAAAAGGTACGGGACAATAATTGGCACGTAAAATATCTTTTCCTCCTACAGCCGGTTTTATCCCTCTTCCCAACTCTACATTCAGATAGACCTTACGCCCTCGCTGATCCATGAAATCCATACGTTCCCCAAAACCAAAGAAATGCTCATCCGGTTGTAGAACAGCTTTCGTCTTGACAGAATCCTTATAAAAACGTTGTTCCGCAAGTTCCGTATAAAGCAGTTTGCCGTTTTTATCAGAAACTGTCAGACAGAACGGCTTCTTGGTAGCCTCTATAATCACTTTTCCGGTCGTAATCAACCATGCAGTTCCTTTATCTTCCACTGTATAGTGTACAGGAGTAAAATCATATTTACGAACCATCCACTGCTCATTTTCAGCGAACACGGTACCTTGAGAATGACGTACACGGAACATATCATCTGTACAAAATTCCAATTTCACATTTCCCTGAGGCAAAAGAAACAACAAATCATTTCCTGTCTTCTTAAAAGAAGTATTGGCCGCCCATAGTCCTATACAATACAGGCATAAACAAAAGCATAGGAATCGTTTTTTCATGGTATCTGTTATTTTATTTAAAATCAATCATATTGAAAATCAGTTTTTTGGCTACAAGTCCGGCAGCCGAATCATTAATGATGTTCCCATAGATATCCAATGTAGAGAACAAAACACTACCCTTACCCATAGGTACAATCCCCATAGCAGTTCCGATAGCCATAGGATAAGTATGATAGGCTCCGACCAGCAATTCCTCACCTTCCATCACTAATCCCATACGCTCCACCCCTGTATGTATCAATGCCTGATAAGGCCAGTTGAGAGCATTTCCGACAGGAAGTTCCTTGAAAATATCATGCGGCTTATTAAACATCACTCCACCCAACCAATTGGTTCCAACAAAGAATTTGTCCTTAAACACCGCTTTACTATTAGCTGCTATAAATTCCGACCACTCATCAGCACTCTGAATAATGAAGATTTTGGTTCCATCATTTACGGCACGTTCCATTAAACGCTGTGCATCCGGCATCTTATCATTAGGAACAGCCCAATCCAAACGACAACGAGCGTTACTACGAGGATGTCTGAAACGGATCTCTATATCGGCAGACTTGCCTTCTTCCAAATAGACTTTTCCATCGCCCAAATGCTCTTTCTTCCTGGTAATTTCATATATTTTCTTACCATTGACAAAGACTTCAATCATACTACGATCATTACTCTGAGGAATAATCGTATATTCACCACTGACAGAAGGAAGTACTTTACCACTCCATTTAATACCATAACCATCAAGCATATACACAAAAGGACTTGGTGTAGCTCCCTCAATAGCACTCAGATTAACCACCTTGGCCACTTCATGATAAACTTCCTTCTGAAATTCCATATCCTCATAATAGACCACATCCAATCCCGGTTTGCCATCGGCAGAGCGTAACGCTTCCATCGGCACCATTGTCAACTGATCTTTCCTAGGAGGACGGGCCACCATAATCCAATCCAACTTTCCTAAATTATCCTCGTAAGCTGCAACCGCTTCTTTCGTTTTTCCCTTCAAGAAATTCTGTAAAGCACTCCCATCTTCCCAAACGGCCCCTTTACCATCCAACATATTGGATGCCAGATTTACAGACAATATATCATCATACCCAGTTGTAACAACAGAATTTTCCTTACACAGTTTTGCTTCAATCCTACAAAGTCCTCCAGCTGTAGGAACAGGTATTTTTACATCTTTCACCAACAACTGACCATAAACCTCACCTCCGGCAGCTTCCGTTTCATAAGTTCCTACCTCCATCACTTTTCCTTGAGAGTCTGTCACCGAGATTTTCAATTGATAGTTCCCCCGGACATTCTTCTCATTGATCAGATAAAAGTCAACGGTCGCCTCTCCCCCTGCGGCAGCAACCTGTTGCCTGGTCTTTACCGCTACATACAAAGGCTGATTATAACGAGCTATGATAGCCGGATTCGATTTGGGATAACGAAAACAATCGACAATTCCCGAATAATTCTCCGTCAATTCCGATTCCCATCCATTAACAACGTATGCATCCGTCAAATTATTCATTCTGGCCGATTCTATTTTACGTCCTTGATGTTCATAGGATACAGTTCCCATAACCACACACAAATCATCCACTGTAGGATAAACTGTCCTTAACTGTTTAGCATCCAGAAATTTATTGAATTCATCATACCAACGTAAAAACTCTCTACCATCCCATCCTTTATAGCTATATTTTTCCAAATCTTCTTTATTCTTTTCCAAACGAGGAGGTGATGATAAAGCCCCTTCCTCACCAAAGAATACAATTTCACGCTTATTCTTTGTATCATTATAATAATCTTCAGGGCCTTTGTACAAACCTTCATTCCAAACAGCAGGTCCTCCGGCACGATGATAATCATACCAGCCACTCCAATACACTTTTTCATCGTAAGGACGAATATGAATTTTAGCCTGATCTTCTATATCATCTCCCTTAGCCCAAGCCGAGGTACGAAGAATCAACCGGGAAGGATCCAATACACGCATATCCTTCATCGCTTGAATTTCCAATTCTAACTTTTCAGGAGCAGCATTTCCCGATTCATTCATCATATTATAGATAACCAGACAGGGATGACTGCGATCCCTCTTTACCATACGGATGACCTTTTCATGCAAAACAGCATTCATAAACGGCTGTCTCACATCCAGACGGAAGCCGCCAGGCTCTTCAAAATAGAGCAGTCCCAACTCATCAGCATAATTCATTACGTCAGTATTACCGATAAAACGATGAAAATTCAACATATTCAACCCTAACTCCTTAGCTATGCGAATTTGCCTTTCAGCCAATTCTTCCGACGGAAAAATACCATTGACTGGCCAAAAACTCCAACTGATGGCCGAGCGAAGCATGATACGTTTTCCATTTAAACGAAAAACAGCATCATCACCTATACCGGAAGCCTCGAACCAACGGAATCCAAAACGGCGGGAATCTTTATCCACCCAGTTCTGTCCTTCGGACAACTCCACCTCACATACATACAGATTAGGATCATCCACACTCCATAATTTCGCATCCGGAGCTGATACAGGAATCTTCAGCTCATTCATACCTTTATTTAATGAGATACCCTTTATCTCTTTAGAATAAACTATTTTTTCTTTATTTTTCCACTCGTACACCGTTATACGAAGATCCTGCTTCGCAGTCTTTCCTTTTTCATTCTGTAATGTCAGAATAGCGTTGGCGGTAGTTATCTGAGGAGTATTCTGCATATAAATATCTGCCACATAAACAGAATTACATACCTTCATACTAACTTTTCCTGTTATTCCTCCAAAGTCCATGACCGGGAGGCAACATTTTATCTCCCCACGGAATAGTTCTGGAGTCACGCCAATCATGGTACCACCCGCATCCGTTATACGTACAGCCAATTGTACCTGTTCTCCTGATTTTATATAAGGAGTAATATCCGTTTCAAAAGGAACATTGTCCACAATCTGATAATCCACTAATCTCTGATTAATAAAAATTTCCGCCCGTGAACGTATAGAGCCAAAATTCAAAAAGACTTTTTGTCCTTTCTTCAATACCGGAATATCCATTGTACGACTCCACCATGTAACTCCTGTAATATCTCCTTCGGGTCCGGACTGAGTTTGAAGATATTCTTCAGCTGTTCCAGGAACCTGTACCGAAAGAGTCTGGGCAGAAGTCAATATATCCCATCCCGCTGTAGGAACAGCTGCAGGAACTTTCTGTGCCTCTTCCAATGTCAAATAAATATCCTCTGTCTGCCAAGTCGCTTTTTTATCCTGCCATAAATGCCATCCTTTTCCTGACAAATCAAAAAATGGTCTCTCCTGTGCTCTCACCCCATAAAATGGACATAACAACAAAAATGCTATGGCAATAATACTCTTCTTCATAATTATCTATTACTTTCTTTTATTAAATTCAATAATCATTCTATTCCCATTCCACCTTCATATAGTGCAGCATCGTTGTACTTTCACCACAGCTGCCCGTATGCTGGATTCCGGTGCCCCCAAAAGTATTCGAAGCTATATCCGCCTCCAAATCTACCGAAAGTTTCAAGTTCGGATCAGTTACAGGCGCCGGAAGCGGAGTTGTTGTTGAAGCATGTGCTGTCAATTTTCCTTCTTTAACAGTCAATGTTATGGTACAATCTGTACGATAGCAGGTAGAAGATACCGGTTGACTGATAGCCTCAGCCACCCCGTTCTCATATTTCATCAAGATAAAATCAACTGCATTACTATACTTGGTCGTACGAATGATACGTAATGCATATCCTGTTAAAGTACGGGTATCAAACTTGATATACAAATCCAAATACTGTCCTGTTGCACTACCAAAACCTTGTCCTGCTGTTTTACTGGCATCCACATTCAATGTTATTGCCATATCTCCATAACTGCCATCCAATGGAGTATAAAGCAAACGAGCTCCTTTCTGATCTTGTAACAAACCGGTTCCATGGGAACCATTCATTCCCGGCCCATAAATCCAATAATCTTTATCCGGAACTACCTGCCAATCGTATGCTGCCGTATCCAAAGGCTTATATCCACCAATCGTCCAGAATCCCGGTAAAAGTTGTGGTTGATTCTTACATGGAAAGTTCTGAAAATCCGTTTCAAATATATGAGTGATGTTCACTTGCCCTTTTTTTATCGGAGAGTTGGAAACAACAATTCGTTCTTTCCCCGGCAAACAACGCAGATGCTTGGGAGCGATAACTGCCATCAGATAATAACCAACATCTTCTTTTACCAAAGTATAGGAATATTCCGGTTCATTCAAGCGGGATACCGAAACCGGAAGTCTATTAGTCCCGTTCCTGTCCGTACATCTATACCAGGTTATCAATGATTCATCTTTACGCCCATTCAATTCTAAAGCATAACTGACAGTAGCTACTCCTTTAGCAATATTCAATTCCGGCTCTTCCGTAAACGAGGGAGCCGGTACATAATCGGGAGCAACCGTAAGTTCTGTCGCACATTCCAAACCATCCTCTGTATAGGCTATCACAGTGAAATGTTTTGTTTCATCCTCCGTATTAGTTGCCTCGACAACACATTCATAACCCTCGGAAGTAGATAATTTCACATCCTTTTCATAACCTTGTTGTACTTTCCACTTCACGGGAACATTATTCAGTACATAGTTGCAATGCCTTTTCACCGTCGCAACCAGTCTGACCGGCTGGTCACCAGTCTGGATGGAAGCCGTTAAAGGCTCTACAGAAAGACAGGAGGGCATCCGGGTATAATCCCTTCCATCCCGCTTACCTATAGCAATGACACGATCTTTCACCTGAAGAGGATCCCAATCATCCTCTCCTCTCAATAAATTATAAGTATTATAAAGCACCTCTCCATGCTCTTCCAGCCGAAAAGCTCTCAATTGATTCAACTGATCCATGCAAACCGTATTATAAGGCTTGTCAGCCCCAATTACATAAGGTTGCCCGATTCAGTTTCACATTGTATTGGTAACAACGCAACCAACCTGTGGGATCATGTGTCCAGCCCGCATAAAACCGGCTTCTTCGAATGATAACGGCAATCAACAATACTTAACGGCCGACCGACTTACAAAAATATTGCCGGTCTTCCTCATGACACACATAAAAGTCACAGTTCAAAAATACAGCTCCGCCCATATCACTTCTCCAAAAAAGGTTTCTGACCATAAAAATGAAGTGTACAATCCAGATAAACCCCTGTTCCGGTCAATGCGTCATCCGTACTTTCCATGTGGCATTTATTAAAAAGTATCCGCTTGGCGCCATTCAACGGATTCATATTCAAGCGGCTGATGAAATGTACATTATCCGCCACAATCTTGTCGCCATGACAATAAGCAACGTGTGCCTGAGTGATGGCAGACATTCGTTTTTTCCTGCTTAATTCTTTCTTCAGAGGATATTCCAAATCGACATTACAGAAATTCCCCATGGTCAAGTCCTTTACCAACAGACCGTCTCCCCAAAAATCAAACATGGTGAAATTACCGACAGCCCCCTGTGTCTGTCCACGGCTGGATGCCAGGACTGTATTTTCAGGATGGCTATTCAATCCGATAATATGGAGATAAGGGCATTTAACAACCAAGCCGAACGGTTCACGTCCGTCTTTACCAACACGAATAGCAGGGTCATCTGGATCATCAATCCAATAGACATAAGGAGCCAAATAAACTTTCATCGGTTCCGCTTCCGTACCAGCTGAGAAATTAGCGGCAGCTTTATTGAAACTATTAAAGACATAAGGATTATCCGCCACTTCCCTATCGGACAACTGCCCATCAACAAAAATGTTTTCGGACCTAAAATAATTTCTTTATCTGCATAACGAAGGCAGTTCCCTTTAAATTCTATAGGTTGCGAAGGATCTAACGAACTATAATGATCAATACTTTGTACTTTTAACAGATGTCCCCATACAAGCCAGCACAAGGCAAAAGCGAGGAAATGTAAATGTTTCATTTTGTATAGATTAAGATTTGTTCTACTACAAAAGTAAACGAGAGACAGGGGACAGAAAGGTAAAAATTGGTCTATTATGTGCAAATTTTGAAGAATGTGCTAATTTGCCAATTTGCTAATAGACTAATTGACATGCGAACATAGCGGAACCAAACGGCAAATTAGCATATTAGCAAATTAACACATTCATAAATTATTCTACTTCAGTTATCCTTAGCAGCAGATAAGGACTTGCAGGCAGTCTTACTCTCCCTTGATTTTTATCATACACCCTATCCTTTACAGGAGCAGTTGTTTCAAAAACGGCAGGCCATTCGGCTATCGTCATGTTCCAAGTATCAATGACTTCCACTTTAAAACGTACTCCTTCTTTCAAACGTGGATAAAAAGCGTTTTTTACCGGTAAATCAAATGCCCATTCCGGTTTTATTTCCTTGCCCAGATAAATCATATAATAATTTTCTCCGGCAGTCGAAGTATAAGGGTCCCAACTACTATCACATAAATGCAGAGGATTAGGAAGTGCGTCCAAAATCTGTCTTGTAAAGCCGATGCGCTTCCAGGACTCCCCTTGAAAAGTTCCTCCTACAGCCAGAAAATCACGAGAATAATCTTTTGAATTATCCATATAACATTCTCCGTGAGTTACGTAAGTTCCCACAATCAGCCCTTGCCACAAGCGATAAAGATATTCCTGACCGCTCAAGCTTCCCCATCGGTTATCCATATTACCCTCATAACATACCTCATCAAAAATAATCGGTTTCTTATAAATATTCTTCACCGTAGCCGCCCTTCCAAAACCTTCTACAGGTGCCTGGTCCTGTATACTGGCATGAGTGTATTCAGGTTCCCAATATTTATAATACTTAGCTGTATAAGTATGAATGGAGCATAAATGGGAATAAGGATCATTCTCTACTACCGTATGTGTAAAAGTATCCCAATATTCCGGTTTTAATTCTCTCAAAAAATCATATTCATTGGCCAATGACCACCAAATATTGCGAAATGAACTCATACGGGCTGTCAGATACTTCAAGTATCGGACACCGGCTTCCAAAGGCATTCTGTCAAATCCCCAACGACCACCATCATAAGGGTGGAAAAGAATCAAATCAGCCTCTACTCCTATTCCGACCAATTTATCCACACATGCTTCCACATGAGCAAAATAAGCAGGATTGAAGCGGGTGAAATCCCATTCATACACAGGTTTTCCCTTTTCATCCTTTACTATCTTCTTTATCTCAAAAGGAAACATGGAGGGTTCAGGATAATCCGGATCAAAGTTTTGCACAAAAAACAGCATCCTGATTTTATTGAACTTGGATAGTTCCAATGATTTCACTGTCTGATCAGGCTGGTTACCTGCCACATGCATCCAATCATAAGAAGTAGTTCCAACTGGATAATAACGCGTTCCGTCAGCATATTTAAAATTATAAGTTCCATCCACTTTAACTGGACCATGATTTCCTTTACCCGGAGCAATACATTCTATCCGCCCTTTCACCTTATTCAGCACGGGAATCTCACTCTGCGTCACGTACGACCATACTCCCTGGCTCACAGGCATAAAGCGAATTTTGAAGGTATCATTTCCGTCATAGAATCCACGTACAGTCAATGTAGTATCCGGTCCGCTAAACGTTGCCGTAAGCTCAATATCAAAAGGGTTCCCCTTTACTTTGGCAGGCAGGGAGATTTCATAACGTCCCCAACACTCCACCTTATCCTGGGCAAATCCACCGGAAATCCCCAAAAGCAATAACAATAAAAAAGAGCAGCAATATTTCATAAGCAATTCAATCATTAAATTCCAGCTAAACAACGCATCAATCAAGATTTCTCAAAACAAAATCTGTTACTTCCACCTGCCCGTCACCACCGGCAAAAATACCTGGGCGGACAAACAAGAAACCATATACCGTATTATGATGTACTCCCGATATCTCAAATCCCCATGGATACTTATGCCATTTTTTACCATCGGCACTGTACCAGGCCGACAATACATTAGCATCATTCCGCAAACGTAACCACATCTTTCCACATTGGTTTGCTTGAGGAAGTTTTGATTCCGTACGACTTACTTGCCCACGCCGATAACGAAGCATCTGCTTATGATTAAAAACCAAATCCAAAAATGATAATTCTCATCATAATAAGCCACCAATCCGGCAGATGTATTTTCACCTTTCAGTTCGAAACAAGCCTCCACTTCATATTTATGAGCACTGGTGCGTGCTAACAAGGGAGATCCTTCTTTGGAGTATTCCCCTTTGCCTCTATACTGATTTTATCAGGAGTAATCCGGAACCGATCATTTAAGTTATGTTCCCGGCACGTCTGCCATACAAAATCTTCTATACCAGATAATTTCAAACGTTCCGGTGCAGGTAAAGAAATGGCTCCTTCTTTCAAATGTAACCATCCATCTTCTTTTTGGACCAGTTCACGTAAAAGGGTCTGACGCCCCAATGTCTGGAATCCGTTTTCATAAGCATGGAAAATCATAAATAACCGTCCATCTTCCGTATCAACAATAGAGCCATGCCCTTTACTCCACCATTTTTCATTACGGGATTCCGTACGAAGAAGCGGATTGAAAGGAGCATTCTCCCAAGGACCCATTATATTTTTACTACGTGCCTGTACTACCATATGACTGGTGGGAGGACCTGCCGTACCTCCTTCGGCCACGAACAAATAATAGTACTCTCCTACTTTTTTCACGTTCAAGCCTTCCATGGAAACTCCTTCTATATCCCATTCCTCCGGTATTTCCCATTCCTTATAAATCCGAACCGGTTCTCCTGTAATAGAGCATCCGTCATCCGACAATGGATATAAAGCACCGGAACTGAGCAACAGATAGCGTTTTCCATCCTCACCAACCACATGTTCCGGATCAATTCCTCCTATTTTCAAATCTACCGGAGTACTCCACGGACCTTCCGGAGTATCCGCCCAAGTTACCATATTGGTTTTCTTTCCTTTCTCGTCCCGAGTAGGGAAATAAATATAGAAACGCTTGTTATGGACTACAATATCCGGAGCCCAGATGTCTCCGGTAAAAGTAGACAAGACAGTGGAACAGGGAGTCCAGTTTATCAAGTCATCCGACTGGTAAACGACCAGTCCCGGAGTATAAATAAAAGAGGAATGGACCAGATAATAAGATTTTCCATAACGGACAATAGAAGGATCCGAATTATCACCTTCCAAAATACGTACAGTAGTTTGATCCTCATTTAAAGGATCTTGGGACTGCCCCCATAAAGGGAGCGCCCCAAAGACTAGCAAAAATGCGCAAACAGATAAAATGTTTTTCATATATAATTCTTATTCTTGTGCCAAACCATATCCATTCGTTATCTTGCCTTTAGATTTGCTCAACGTTTCGAATGGAATAGGCCAGTAATATCTGGGAGGAACATTACCGTCCTTTACTCCCGGCAACAAATTACTATTCGTATAATGATCAGCATATTTCACCAATGTTGCTCCCCAATCAACCTTTGCATAACCCTCGTCAAGCAGTTTCTTTGCTTCAGCACCATCGGGATCTATATAATTAAACAGCCCCTCAATAGCTAGGTTATGGTCTGTTCCAGTAACTTTTACCGAAGTGGTACTATAATCATATTGTCCTCTCCATCCTGGATACAGAGCTGGATCCGACTCATCAGGATCAAAAGTCAACGGTGAACTTAAATGCACTTTCTTAGTATATACATAATTCGAGATCACATACATTAGCAAATTCATGGTATCCCTTTGTTTGCAAATCATGAACCATATCCGTCATTTCGCACGAACAGCTTAAAGCCTTTTTCCACAAATTTACCCGAACGCAATCAAATCCCAGCTGACGAGTACCTTCACCTAAAAGTTCTAAATTTGCGCTCCTGTAAAATAGCTTCTTTCAAAACTTCACCTGAAGCTGAAATGGCATGATCGGAATTACCAAAAGCGCGTTGACGGATTTGGTTAAGTAATTGGATTGCTTCTCCTTCCGCTCCCAAATTCTGCTTTGACCTCCGCTTGCATCAAAAATAAGATCAGCAAGCCTCAACACCGGCCAAATTCATTCCCGAAGTACGTTGAGATGTAGTATAAGGAGGATTTCATACGATTCTCATCCCATTTATTAATAGCAATTCCCCCATCCAACTTGCTACCCCGGTAGTAAAAAGACAACCAGAGCTTCATTGCCATCACCTTTACTACCAGTAACAGTCACACTAGCATCTCTACGCATATCACCTGCTTCAAACTCACCATAATAGAAAGAGGGAATAATACGTAACGCCCCAAACGACTTGCAAGGCGCAGCCTGATTACTACCACCACTGGACGGACGTCCAAAAGCATAAGAATATTCACTGGTAAGTAGTCTGCCCACTTTGTCCCCCTTAGTAATATTACCCTACTTGCAAAAAATACGAATTCTGGGCTCAGAAGCCAGATCATGAGTATATTGAAAACTGACGCTGAAACGGGTTAATTCGCATAACTCCGGATCAATCAACCG
>ENA-OQCU01000614-OQCU01000614.1-human-gut-metagenome-genome-assembly--contig:-NODE-614-length-15461-cov-4.518717_pt1 | contig 15461 bp, 10 predicted proteins | sample MGYA00242504_ERZ504590 | MGnify/ENA primary metagenome ERZ504590 (study PRJEB26092, sample SAMD00036318) | human gut metagenome | host: Homo sapiens | study: EMG produced TPA metagenomics assembly of... | reverse complement strand
GGGACACGTGGACTTCTCGTACGAGGTGTCACGTTCCATCGCCGCTTGTGAAGGAGCCTTGCTTATTGTAGATGCTTCGCAAGGAGTGCAGGCGCAGACCATTTCAAACCTCTATATGGCGATTGAGCATGATTTGGAGATTATCCCCGTCATCAACAAATGTGACATGGCAAGCGCCATGCCCGAGGAAGTGGAGGACGAAATCGTTTGAACTGTTGGGTTTGCAAGCGTGATGAAATTATCCGTGCTTCCGGCAAAACAGGCATGGGAGTGGAAGAGATTCTGGCTGCGGTCATTGAGCGTATCCCTCATCCAGAGGGTGACGAGGAAGCTCCGTTTGCAGGTCGTTGATTTTTCGATTCTGTCTTCAATTCTTTTTCGTGGTATCATTGCATATTTCAAGATAGTGAACGGTGTGATTCGTAAAGGGATAAAGTGAAATTCTTCAATACAGGCAAGGAATATGATGCGGATGAAATCGGAGTGCTCAAAATGGAAATGATGCCACGTCCGGAGTTGCGTACGGGGATGTGGGCTATATCATCTCGGGTATCAAAACCTCGAAGGAAGTGAAAGTGGGTGATACGATTACGCATATTGCCCGTCCTTGCGAAGAGGCTATCGCCGGTTTTGAGGAGGTAAAGCCGATGGTTTTTGCCGGTGTGTACCCCATCGAGGCAGAAGATTTCGAGGACTTGCGTTCTTCTTTGGAGAAGCTGCAGTTGAATGATGCTTCGCTGACTTTCCAGCCTGAGTCCTCATTGGCTTTGGGCTTTGGTTTCCGTTGCGGTTTCCTTGGGCTGCTCCATATGGAGATTGTGCAGGAACGCCTTGACCGCGAATTTGACATGAACGTTATCACCACCGTGCCCAACGTTTCCTACAATATCTATGACAAGCAGGGGAAATATGACCGAAGTGCATAAGCCCCCGGCAGCATGCCCGACCCTACTATGATAGACCGTATTGAGGAGCCCTATATCCGTGCCTCGGTGATTACCACCACTGATTACATCGGCCCTATCATGACTCTTTGTCTGGGCAAGCGTGGCGAGCTGGTGAAGCAGGAATATATTTCAGGTAACCGTGTAGAAATATACTATGACATGCCTCTTGGCGAAATAGTTATCGATTTCTATGATAAATTGAAGAGTATCTCTAAGGGATATGCCTCTTTTGACTATCATCCCAACGGTTTTCGTCCTTCCAAACTGGTGAAGCTGGATATTTTGCTGAACGGTGAGCCGGTGGATGCTCTTTCTACCTTGACACACTTTGACAATGCCTACGAATTGGGACGCCGGATGTGCGAGAAGTTGAAAGACCTGATTCCGAGACAGCAGTTCGATATCGCCATTCAGGCTGCTATCGGTGCCAAGATTATTTCCCGGGAAACGATTAAGGCTGTGCGTAAGGACGTAACGGCCAAATGTTATGGAGGTGACGTGAGCCGTAAACGAAAATTGCTTGAGAAACAGAAGAGAGGTAAGAAGCGTATGAAACAGATTGGTAATGTGGAGGTACCTCAGAAAGCGTTCCTGGCAGTCTTGAAGCTGGATTGATGTCGAAAGGATGAAATCTTAAATCAAATATACTTCTTTATGATTATTTTACGTACTGTGAAAAACTTCTCGTCGCTGAATATAGCGGCGAGCATCTTGCTGTTTTTGATGGCTATTTTGGCGGCCGTTATTGCTAATTCGCCGATGGCTCCGTTGTATCAGGGCTTTCTTTTGCAGGAACTACATCTGCGCATCGGAGACTTTAATTTGTTCTCCCATGGCGGTCATCCGTTGAAAATGATTGAGTTTATAAACGACTGCTTGATGACTGTTTTCTTTCTGGCTGTGGGGTTGGAGATAAAGCGGGAACTGCTGGTGGGTGAACTTTCTTCCTTTCGTAAGGCCTCTTTACCCTTTGTAGCGGCATGTGGCGGTATGCTGGTGCCGGTCATTGTCTATTCACTTTTGGTCGTTCAGGGTACTCCGGAAACGCGCGGTATGGCTATACCGATGGCTACGGATATTGCTTTTTCATTGGGTGTACTCAGTCTGCTGGGTAAACGGGTGCCTTTGAGTCTGAAAATTTTCCTGACGGCATTTGCTGTGGTCGATGATATTGGCGGCATTCTGGTTATTGCCATTTTCTATAGTTCCGAAGTGGCATACGGATATCTTATTGTAGCTGCTGTCCTTTATTTCTTCCTTTACTATATGGGGAAATTCGGTATGACACAGAAGATATTCTTCCTGCTTATCGGGGTAATTATTTGGTATTTGTTCCTTCAGTCGGGCATTCACAGCACTATTTCCGGAGTGATACTGGCCTTTGTAATACCGGCCCGTCCCCGTTTGGATGCCGGGAAATACATTAAACGCATCCGCGACATTATCGGTGATTTTCCGGTTACCAAATCAGATAATATTATATTGACCAATGAGCAGATTGCCACTCTAAAACAAGTGGAGCGCGCTTCTGATCATGTAATTAGTCCTTTGCAATCCCTGGAAGACAATTTGCATGGTGCGGTAAACTTTGTGATACTGCCGCTCTTTGCCTTTGCCAATGCCGGTGTGGTGTTCAGTGGAGGCGGTGGCGTTGTTGGAGCTGTTAGTATAGCGGTGGCTGCAGGATTGCTTCTTGGCAAGTTTATCGGTATTTTTCTGTTTACCTGGCTGGCGGTCAAGAGTGGTTTGTCCTCAATGCCTCCGGGAATGAATTGGAGAAGTGTTGCCGGAGTATCCTTGTTGGGGGGTATTGGCTTTACGGTATCTTTATTTATTGCCAACCTTTCTTTTGCAGGAGAATATCCGGATCTGCTGAACCAGGCGAAGTTTGGTGTATTGCTGGGAACGATTGTTGCCGGTATGTTGGGATATATGGTACTGAATGCGGTGTTGCCGAAGGTTAAGAACAAATAGATCTCCACTTTGGAATACTGGACGAAGAATCGGTTCTTTAGGGATATTCGGTAAATCCTCTGAAAGATAAGTTGGGATGTGTCAATGATTTAAGAAAACGTATTCTTTGTTACAGAAACAGAAGAAATAGTCCATTATTCTTAAAAAACATTCGTATCTTTGCTGATACAAGTCGAAAAGGACCTTCCGGATATGAAGCACATAAAGGCAGTTGCCGGATACATATTGATTCTTTCTCTCTGCCTCGTGTGTGCACACCCTGCCCATGCGGAGACACGGCGTATTGCGCTGATACACTCTTTCGAGCCGGGCTATCCGCCTGCTGCGAAGGCTCTGGAACTGTTGCAAAAAGAGTTCAGCCTTCTCGGCTTGGACTGCGATGTACGCGAATACTATCTGGACTGCGACCGCTACATGGAGGAGGCAGAAAACCTCCGTATGGCCGGTTTCGTGGACGACCTCTCTGCCTGGGGAGCCGAGTTGATAGCCGTGCTCGACGACCAGGCTGCCTATGCGCTGATGGCATGCAGACACCCGTTGGCGCATGAAATACCCGTTGTGTTCAGCGGTGTGAACTATCCCAACATATCTCTGCTCCTGCAATACCCCAACATCACGGGCTATGCCGACACGCCCGATTACTTGCGTACCATACGCATGATAGAGAGTATCATGGGAAAGTCGCGCATCTGCCTGATGAACGGACAAGTGTTTCTGGACCGCAAGATATGGCATGCGTTGAATGAGCAGTGTCGTGGGCAGGGGTTCGCCATCGTGACCTCTACCGAGGGTGCTTACTTTGCCGGTTCCTCCTATCACCGTGTGCGCGAGAGGGAGACTATCAGCCCTATACTGAAACGGCAGAACATAGACGTGTTGCTGGACACCACGAAGATTGTGCGCATGACGAGCGACTCCATAGCGATACGCCATCTGATGTGGCTGGGACGCGGCGACAATACGTTGCTGCTCTACACCAAGCGAGACTATACCACCAAGCGTGTGGGCATGCTCTTCGACAATCCCACGTTTCAGACCATCAACGAGGGCTTCGGCTTTGCCGACTACTTGCTGGGAGGATATTTCACTCCACTGGAAAGCCAGATAAGATACATGGCGACCGGTATCAAGGAACGCCTCGAAGGGCGGATGCCCCGGCAGCAGGTGACGGAATGCGCCAAGCAGTACGTGCTGAACTGGCATGTGCTGCAGAAGTATGGCATCCCGCTCGAGAGCATTCCGGCAGAGTACACTGTGATGTATATCCCTTTTTCGGAGCGCTACCGCTATCCTATACTCATCGGTTCCATCTTGGGCGCAGTCTTCGTGCTGACGGTGATAGTCTTGCTCTCCTTCAGCCTGCTGCGCGAACGCAGGCGCAAGCGTGAGGCATTGCGAAACCTCCTCTACGAGCATGAGACCCTCTGCCTGGCCATCGAAGGAAATTCTACCTACGCCTGGCGACTGGAGGGAGATTCCGTGTCCTGCGACTCGCAGTTTTGCGAGCTTATTCATCATCGCCCCGGCCGTCTTCTGCTCGATGAAATCACTCCCTACATCCATCCCGACGACTTACCCGCCTTCCGCAAGAACATAGCGGCAAGGCATGAACGCACGCACCACAAGGGGCAGTATCGCTGTAACTTCACCGGTGAGTTCCAGTGGTGGGAGTTCAGCTACAATACCATCCACACCCCCGGACACGCACCCATCATAGCCGGATTGCTGCAGAATATCCAGGAACTGAAAGACCACGAGCAGGAGCTGATAGAATCCCGCGAGCTGGCGGAGCAGGCCGAACTGAAACAGTCGTTCCTCAACAACATGAGCCACGAGATCCGCACTCCGCTCAATGCCATTGTCGGCTTCTCGGATATGCTGGCCAATGAGCCGGAGTTTTCAAACGAAGAGCGGCAGGAGTTTGTGGACATTATCAACACCAATACCAAACTGCTGCTGAAGCTGGTGGGCGATGTGCTGGAACTGTCGCGCATCGAGTCGGGTAACCTCTCGTTCACCTTTCAGCGGGAGAGCGTGTGCCGGTTGCTCGATGACGTCTATCAGACGCATAGCCTGCTTATCCGGCCGCCGTTGCAGTTCCTCAAGGATTTCCCTCCCGAAGATGTGCAGGTGAATGTAGACCCCATGCGACTGACACAGGTACTCACCAACTTCCTGAACAATGCCAACAAGTTTACGAAAGGAGGCAGCATCCGGCTGGGGTATTGCTGTCCGTCCGGCATGAGCGAGGTACATCTTTATGTGGAAGACACCGGCATAGGCATTCCGCACAGCGAGCAGAAGATGATTTTCGAGCGTTTCTACAAGCGCAGCGAGTTTTCCCAAGGCGTCGGGCTGGGCTTGTCCATCTGTGTGCTCATTGTCGAAAAGATGGGAGGACGCATCGAACTCCAGTCCGAGGAAGGCCGTGGAAGCCGTTTCACAGTGGTACTGCCTTGTATTGAATAAATCCTTAAAAAATGTAATCGCGTTGTAATGCCTTTATATATAATTTTGCGTATCTTTGCCAATGTTTTAAGAAATATAACGTTTTAAGAAACTAATTTAAAAGACATTATGTTAAAGAGAGTAAGAATTATACTGACGGTGCTGCTGTTACTGGCCACCGTGGGTGTAGATGCGCAGGTCACCACAGCTTCTATGGCGGGTAAGGTGACGGATGCAAGTAATGAGCCCATTATTGGTGCCACTGTCCAGGCGGTGCACCAGCCTTCCGGTTCGCGCTACGGAACCGTGACCAATGTCGACGGACGCTATTCCATCCAGGGTATGCGCACCGGTGGTCCCTATCGGGTAGAGATTTCCTATATCGGCTATCAGACAGTTATTTATAAGGACATCACTCTCCAACTGGGCGAGGTGTATAACCTGAACGTAGAGATGAGCGAATCTTCCGAGCTGCTGAACGAAGTGATTGTGACGGCTGCCAAGACCAAGTTTACCGCCGAAAAGACGGGTGCCACTACCAACATCTCTTCTGCACAGATAACGCAGCTCCCTACCGTGAACCGCAGTATCAGCGACATCGCCCGCCTTTCTCCCTACGCCAACGGCATGAGCTTTGCCGGAGGTGACGGACGTTCCACGAACTTCACCATCGACGGTGCCAACTTCAACAACAACTTCGGACTGAGTTCCAACCTTCCCGGTGGCGGAAATCCCATCTCGATGGATGCCATCGAAGAAGTGCAGGTAGTTGTCGCCCCGTTCGACGTACGCCAGACGAACTTCATCGGCGGCGGCATCAATGCCATCACCAAGAGTGGTACGAACACATTCAGAGGTACTGCCTATACCTATTACCGCAACCAGGACATGCGCGGTAACCGCATCAACGGCGAGGACCTGGGAGCACGTTCCGATGAGTCCAAGACTACCTACGGCTTCACGCTGGGTGGTCCCATCATCAAGAACAAGTTGTTCTTCTTTGTGAACTACGAAAAAGAGAAGACTCCGGGAGAGGTTATAAAGTATCGCGCGCGCGAGGACGGTGAAGATGCGAAAGGTATGGTGTCCCGTACACTGAAGTCGGACATGGAGAAGGTGTACAACCATCTGAAGGACAAATACGGCTATGATGCAGGCTCCTACACCAATTTCCCTGCCGACGAGGAGAACACCAAGCTGCTGGCCCGCATCGACTGGAACATCACGGACCGCCATCGCTTGAGCCTCCGCTACAACAATACGAAGAATACGGCTTGGAATGCCCCGAACGGCAACTCTTCCGATACGGGATATCGCCTGAACAATACTTACCGCGTAGGTACACAGTCTATGGCGTTTGCCAACAGCATGTATTCCATGGACAACAAGGTGCAGTCTTGGGCGGCAGATTTGAACAGCCGCTTCACCGATAAGATTTCCAATCAGTTGCTGTTCACCTACACCAATATAGAGGACATGCGCGGCACCAATTCTTCTCCTTTCCCCTTCATCGACATCATGGCAGGCAAGGACGAGAATGGAAACCAGATTCTGGAACCGTACATGAGCGCCGGTTACGAGTTGTTCACCTACAACAACGGTGTGAAGAACAAGATTACGAACATTACCGATAACTTCACCTTCTTCACCGGTAACCACAAGCTGACGGCAGGTCTTAGCTATGAGCACCAGTTTGCCAACAACGCCTATATGCGTAACGGTACGGGATATTACCGCTATAACAGTCTGGAAGATTTCCTGAGTGGCGCAGCTCCCGAATCATTCGCTTTGACTTATGGCTTCAACGGTGTGGCCAACCCCAATGCTCAGGTTACCTTCAACCAGCTTGGTTTCTATGCCCAGGATGAATGGAACCTCGGCAACAGTCTGAAACTGACCTACGGTATCCGTTTCGACAACTTGATGTTCGACAACGACGACCTCCAGAGAAACGATGCCATCTATGAGCTTGACTTCGACGGGCAGCACATCGACACTGGCAAGTGGCCGGATTCCAGATGGCAGATTTCTCCCCGTATAGGTTTCGTTTGGGACGTGTTCAAGGACAAGTCGCTGAAAGTACGTGGAGGTACGGGTGTGTTTACCGGACGTCTGCCGTTGGTTTTCTTCACCAATATGCCGACCAATGCTTCTATGGTACAGAACTCCGTTACCTTTAAGACCCAATATGACAATGGAAAGGTGGTGGGCCATGATTCCCGTCTGGACCAGTTGGCAGGCGGCATGATTACGGACATGAACCAGATAATCGACAAGTTCAACCTCCCCACCACGATTGAGAAACACGTGGCGGGAAGCAAGATTTCCGGTGTGGCTCAGGACTTCAAGATGCCGCAGGTGTGGAAGTCGTCTATCGCGGTGGACTATCAGGTACCCGTATCTTTCCCCTTGACCGTGACGGGAGAGTTCATGTTCACGAAGAATGTGAATGCCGTTACCATCAACAACATCAATATCAAGAACCCCGACGAATGGAAGTACAATAAGCTGACCACCGTCAAGGGCGCTGATGGAAAAGACGTGACAACTACGGAACTGCTGCATACGGGTATGCAACGTTTCAATGGTGCGGATAACCGTATGGTGTACTCTTATTCTCTTTATGACAACCCCGACAAGAATGTGAAATATGCAGGCGACTTCGTGCATTACAATGGCAAGAATGCCGTGGTACTCGACAATACATCCAAAGGCTACGGCTATACGGCAAACATCACGGTGAATGCCCAGCCGGTGGACGACCTGATGCTGATGCTGGCCTATACGCACACGGAGTCCAAAGAAGTTTCCGGTCTTCCGGGCAGCGACCCCATCTCTACTTGGCAGGGACTGAACACGATTGACGGTTCCAATTATGTGGATGCACAACGTTCACAGTATGTGGTTCCCGACAAGGTGATTGCTTCTGTGGGCTACTACATTCCCTTCAGACACAAAGGCCTGCTTCGCGGCACACACCTGAATCTGTTCTATTCCGGTTATTCTTCCGGTGGTTACAGCTTTTGCTACACCAACGACATGAACGGCGACGGCATCAACAACGACCTGATGTATATTCCGAAGGATGATAGTGAAATCAACTTCAAGACAGAGGAAGACCGCGTTGCTTTCTGGAAATTCGTAGAGCAGGATTCGTACCTGAAGAATCACAAAGGACAGTATGCTGAGGCTTATGCCGCTCGCGCTCCGTGGGTACACCGTTTCGATTTCCGTCTGCTGGAGGACTTCGAATTCAAGATTGGCAAGACTAAGCATTGCTTCCAGTTGAGTTTCGACATCATGAACGTGGGTAACCTCATCAACTCCAAATGGGGTATCTCCAAGACCAACACCGTTTCCAACAGCAACCGAATCCTGAAGTATGAAGGGGTGAAGAGCGCCACTGACCTGACTCCGGTATTCTCCATGTATAAGGTGAACGGTGAATATCCTACCAAGACTTACGACACCTATCAGAACTACAGCGAATGCTGGAAACTGCAAGTCGGTATCCGTTACGTGTTCAACTAATCGGGTGCAGATAACCTCCGTTGAATGGCGGAATATGATAAGGCAAGGGCTGTTCCGGGATTTCCGGGACAGCCCTTATTGTTTTTGGCTTTCTTTACTTTATTGTATTTCAACCTCCATAATCACTGGATTGTGGTCGCTGCACAAATCCAGGTCTGGAGAGTAGTATGCAATACCCTTCAGGCTGGGGGAGTGGAAGATGTAGTCAATACGCAACATGCGTTTGGCATAGCGGTAGGTGTACATGTATCCGTTTCCGGCAGTGCGGAATCCGTCTTTGAGGGTTTTCCTCAAATGATGGTAGGTGTAGGAGGAAGGTATTGAGTTGAAGTCGCCGCATAGCAGCACGGGATAGGGGCTGGTCTTAGCGTAGTGGCTGATGACGTAAGTCTGCGTGGCCCGCTTCATGAAGTTTTCGTGCAGGGTGCCTGCGGCATCTTTGGCTGCCTGGACTTCGCGGCGGGTGTCGTCGGTGGCCAGCTCGCGTTCCCACTTCCTGCGCTTCTGGCTAACGCTGGTGGTCTGCAGGTGGTTGTTTATCAGACGTATGGTATCCGTACCCATCACTACATCGCACATCATGCTACAGTTGGAGCTGTGCTGGTAAGTGATGAAACGGTGGTTCGCCAATGGATAGCGGCTGAATACGGCGATAGGCAGTACGCCCTTGACGGAGTCTTCAGAAGGGATGAGCGCGTGTGACCAATGCGAGAGTACGCGCCGTATGCTGTCTGTGGGGAAGTCACTGTTGTCTCCGAACTCCTGGAAGCACAGCACATCCACGCCCTCCTGCTGCATGTACCGGGCTATCTCCTTGCAGGAATAACCGGTAATCTCACCTCCAAAGTTGTGTATGTTGTAGGTGGCTATCTTCAGATACTTGCCTGCCGGGGTCTTGTCTTTCGGCAGGTTGAGCTGGAAGACAGACGTCAGATATCCCCAGTTGCAGAAGAATGCCACCAGCGGAATCAGTGCCCAGCGCTTACGGGCCAATGCCCAGCAGAGTGCCGTTATCAGATTGACAATCAGGAGTACGGGCACTGCCAGCCCCAGTAATGGCATGATGACGGAATCGACCGGAGCTACATTTCCTGAGAAGGCTGCCATTATGGTGATGGTGGCCAAGACGAATGTCGCTGCTATCAGACAGATGTAGAACAGACCTTTTACGGCGGACTTTCCCATGTTGTTTGCTTATTTATTCACTACGTTCACCGGCTTGCCGTCTTGGTAGGCCTTGATGTTCCCGAGCATAATCTGCATGAGGCGTTCGCGCGCGGCGGTGCTTGCCCAGGCAATGTGCGGAGTGATGTAGCAGTTGCGGGCGGAGAGCAACGGATTGTCGGCACGGGGAGGTTCTTGCGAGAGTACGTCTACGCCGGCGGCATAGATGGTACCGTTGTTAAGTGCGTCGGCAAGGTCTTGTTCGTTGATGAGCGGGCCGCGTCCGGTATTGATGAGGATGGCGGTGGGCTTCATCAGTCGGAGCCGTTCTGCATTTACCATCTCGCGGGTGGAGTCGGTGAGGGGACAGTGCAGGCTGATGATGTCACATTCGCGGAACAGCTCGTCCAGCTCCATCTTGCGGATTTCGGGAGGAAGCTGGAAGTTGGTCTTGGAGGTGTAGGCACATACCTTCATACCGAAGCCGATGGCGATGCGGGCGGTGGTGAAACCGGTGTGGCCCAGGCCTACGATTCCGAGCTTCTTTTCGCGCAGTTCGATGAGCGGCGTGTCCCAGAAACAGAAGTCCTTGCTTGCTGTCCAGCGGCCCCGGTGCACCTCTTCGGAGTGGTGTTGCACTTGCTGGGTGATGTTTAGGATGTGGGCAAAGACCATTTGGGCTACGGAGTCGGTGCTGTAGGCGGGAATATTGGTGACGATGATTCCGCGTTCTTTGGCGGCAGTGGTGTCTACGATGTTATATCCGGTGGCCAGCACACCGATATACTTCAGTTCGGGCAGTGCCGCCATGTGTTCAGCGGTGAGTACAGTTTTGTTGGTCAGCAGGATTTCTGCACCAGCAGCGCGTTCCAATACTTCCGCAGGGGCGGTGCGGTCGTAGATGGTGCACTCGCCCAAGGCTTGCAATTCGTCCCAGCAGAGGTCGCCGGGGTTGGCGGCATAGCCGTCTAATACTACTATATTCATGGAGTTATGAGTTATGAGTTATTTGTTGTGGGGATTTTCTGTATCCGACTTTTAATCTCTAATTTTCAATTTTTAATTTGAATTGATAGTTTACCATTTCTTTTCCTCTCCCCAGAGTTGCTGCATCCGTTCCTTATGCTTTTGCTCGGCAGGGTTGAGTTGTGGTTCCCAGATGCGGCGGTCTTTCAGTTCGTCGGGCAGGAATTGCTGCTTGACGAAGTTGCCGGGGTAGTCGTGGGCGTACTTATACTTCTCGCCGTAGCCCAACTGCTTCATCAGCTTGGTGGGCGCATTGCGTAGGTGCAGGGGGACGGGGAGGTTGCCTGTTTCGCGTACCAGTTCCAGGGCATTGTTGATGGCCATATGGGCTGAATTGCTCTTAGGACTGGTGGCGAGGTATATGGTGGCTTCTGCCAGGGGGATACGTCCTTCGGGCCATCCCACTTTCATCAGCGTGTCGAAGCAGGCGTTGGCAAGCAGCAGCGCGTTGGGGTTGGCCAGTCCGATGTCTTCGGAGGCAGAGATGACGAGGCGGCGGGCTATGAAGGCAGGGTCTTCACCGCCTTCTACCATGCGTGCCAGCCAGTAGATGGCGCCATCCGGGTCGCTGCCGCGAATGGATTTGATGAAAGCGGAGATGATGTCGTAGTGCATCTCGCCGTCCTTGTCGTAAGCAAGAGGGTTCTGTTGAAGGCGTTCGGTCACCATGTCATCCGTGATGAGGACAGGGTCGGTGGCTTCGGAATCTATCACCAGTTCGAGGATGTTGAGCAGCTTGCGGGCGTCTCCTCCGCTGAAGCGGAGCATGGCAGTGGTTTCTTTCAGTTCTATTTTCCGTTCCTTCAGCACGGTGTCCGTGGTGATGGCGCGTTGCAGCAGTTCCAGCAGGTCGTCCTTCTCCAGTGACTTCAGGGTATAGAGCTGGCAGCGGGATAGTAGCGGGCGGATGACCTCGAACGAAGGGTTCTCCGTGGTGGCGCCTATCAGCGTCACGGTGCCTTGCTCCACGGCTCCCAACAGCGAGTCTTGCTGCGACTTGCTGAAACGGTGTATCTCGTCGATGAAGAGGATGGGACTGGCTTGCGAGAAGAAGCGGTTGCTCTTGGCACGCTCTATCACGTCGCGTACATCCTTCACACCGCTGGTCACGGCACTAAGTGTATAGAAAGGGGTTTCCAGCTTGTTGGCGATAATCTGTGCCAGGGTTGTCTTTCCCACTCCCGGAGGGCCCCATAAGATAAACGAAGAGATACGTCCTGCATCAATCATCTTACGCAGCACTGCACCCGGTCCCACTAAATGTTTCTGACCGATATATTCATCTAATGTTCTTGGTCTAAGCCGTTCTGCTAATGGTTGCATAGTATGTAACTCTTAAAATATCATTAATATCATGAAGCGTATACCGCCCTTCTTCACTCCCGGTATGTCCGTATAGGTCAGCCTACGTACATATTCTATGTGGAGCAGCTTGAAGATATTGTAGATACCTACACTGGCTTCCACATAGGGAGTCTTGCCCATGACGTGGCTGGTGGGTACACCGTCGCGCATGGGGAAGAGGAACAAGTCGGGATTGTTGCTCTTGTATGGGTTGTTCTTGTCCGTCAGCGTGCCCCACAGACCACGGATGCGGAACATCTCACGCCACTTCAGCTTCTTGATGAGCGGGATGCGGTTGAAGAGTTTTCCGTTCATGTCGTAGCTTAGGTTGAGGGAGGCGTAACGGTCGTTCAGGAACTCCATGTTGTTGATGAGGTTGAAGGACTCGTTGTTCTGCGTGATGTACGAGAGGTTTGCCATCGGTAGGTTCAGCAGGGGGAAGGGAACGGTGTTCCATTGCGCACCGGCACGTGCCGTTACGTCCAGCTTGCCCCATGAGCCGAGCCAGAAGCGCTTCCGGATGCTGGCTTCCGTCAGGTTGAAGTTGTACTCTCCACCCAGCACACCCTTGAATCCGGCGGTGTGGGAGAGGGTGAAGGTGGGCGCATCCAACGATACGGGCACGCGGCGCTGCTTGGTGTTGACGAAGGTTTCGCCGGGAGCGTAACGCAGGGTCACACCCAGCTCGGTAGTGGTGATGTCGTGCACCAGCGTATTCTTTTCATCCCACTGTCCGGGTGTTTCTCCGTTGTTCTTCCAGTATTGCAGTTGCCCCGCAGGCTGGTCGTTGCGGTGGCGTGCCATGGCCTGGATGGAGAAGCCGGTATTGGTCTCCAGCTCGTAGGTCAGCGTGGCGTCGCGCATGTAGGACATCTGGTCTACCGTGGTCCATTTCCAGCCGACAAACAAGTTGTCCTTGTCCGTGGCGAGGTACTTGTCCATGGGAGACATCACGTCGTAGGTGTACTTGAAGGCGATGTAGTGCTTCGGGAACTCCCACAATACGTATTCGCGTTTGTTGAAGGAGTAGGCCACCTGCCCGGAGTAGAACCATTTCTTGTCCTTGGTTCCGTAGGCGCCGTAACCGCTCAGGCTCCAATGCGGGTCGAGGTTACCGGTTGTCATACCGCTCAGACGGAAACGGGTGCCGTTGACGTAGTTGCTGGTTATCATTGTATTGATAGGACCGAAGTCGAACTTACTGGGATGCTTCTTGCTGCCCGTTTCCACGAAGTTCTCAATCAAGGCTTTCGCTCCGAAGATGACGTACTTGAAGCCGGGAATCTGTTCGATACGGTTCATGAATACGTCCATCGTGCTCTCCTTCTTGGTGAGAGGCACTTGGCGCACTTTCGCCCAATATTCGTCGCTCTTGGCAAGCATGTTCGCCTCCTTGATGACATTTCCTTTCAGGCGGAAGAGGCGGGGTTCTATCTCTGTGAACTGATAGTCGCTGTACTTGGTGGTCCGCTGTACTTCCAGGCCTTGGATACCTTTCACGAAGTGCAGTTCCACGGTCATGTCGTCGTCGGTCAACACCCAGTTGCTGTCGGGCAGTTGTTCGAACTGCTGCACGATGTCGAGGTTTTCCACGAAGTTGACACCCGTCTTCTTGGGTAGGTTCATGGTACATTTCTTCACGGCATAGGTGGAGTCCTTCACCACGTAGAGGTGCCCCGTGAAACCGAAGTCCTGCGGGTTCTGCGGAACGAAAGTCAGATGCACGCACTCCTGCTTGTCCACCATGAGTGTGTCCATCAGATAGTACTTGTAGAAGCTGATGGCTCCGCGACCGATGGGGCTGACGAAGCGGCGTTGCAGCAGCCGGATGTCGTCGTCGTAGATGTTGATGTCGGAGAATACGTCCGTAAGGATGGTCCCCAGCATGTCTCCGGTGTTGAAGAACTCTTCGATACCAGTGGAGTTCATGCCTTCGATGATGGTCTTTTTCGCTCTTGGGGGCTTTTACGGAAAATGGTCTTGCTCGCCGTCTCCTTGATGGAGATGGGTAGAATCATCTTGTTGGTCTTGGGCGATACCTCCACCTGGTCTTTGAAGAAGGAGAATTTCTTGTAAATACCTTTCTCCATTTTGTCGGGGGTGACATCGTTGAGCGACATCTTCATCTTTTCATATTTCTGATACTGATAGTAGTCGTTCTCTTCCAGTTTCAGGGCCTTCTTGTTCTCGATGACCTTCTTCATAAACTCCACGGCGGGGTTGTTCTTGCGGGAATATTTCTCCTTCTTGGGCTTCACGACGACCTCGGAGAGCATGATGTCGTCCGGTTGCAACTTGACGTTCAGCACCCGGGTACCGGGATTCAGTTTCACTTTCTTGGTGATATAACCTACAGCGGAGAATGTCAGCTCATCCCAGCCTTTGTGGGTTTCAACCTGGTATTCACCGTTTGCGTTGGAGATGCCGCCTACACCTTTCCCTTCATACTGTACGGTGATATACATCAGCGGTTCGTTCGTGAGGGAGTCTGTGATGACACCCTTTATCTGGGCGGATGCGCTGATGGAGACGAACAGTGACAGCAGGAAAAGGGCGTAAATTGTATATCTTTGCTTCATAAGTTACAGATAATTCGGGCGCAAAGTTAACAAATTAAGGTTAATCAAGAAGCAAATATAGACTAAAGAAACGGGAGATATGGTTAAATGAACGTGAAAGTCGTATGTCTTGTTTGACCGGATACAGATAAAAACGTACAGAATCCTTATAGAAAAGTTGCCGGATATAAAGGATAAAGTTGCACAACGTATGGAGAAAGTTCTATCCCAAGCCTTGGGATAGAAAGACCCAAGCTTGGGATAAGCGTCCGTAGGTTTGGGATAGACGTTTGCAAGCTTGGGATAGAATTTATGGAGGATTATGAATTGTTGCCGTTCAGTAGTGTCTGTACGATGCGTTCCGCCGTTCGTCCGTCCCAGCGGTCGGGCAGGGTGGTGTGCTTCCATTCTCCGTGCAGCAGCTTGTCGAGCGAGGCGGAGAGAGCGAAGGAATTTTCGCCTACCAGCT
>ENA-OQCU01000612-OQCU01000612.1-human-gut-metagenome-genome-assembly--contig:-NODE-612-length-15464-cov-3.917976_pt1 | contig 15464 bp, 16 predicted proteins | sample MGYA00242504_ERZ504590 | MGnify/ENA primary metagenome ERZ504590 (study PRJEB26092, sample SAMD00036318) | human gut metagenome | host: Homo sapiens | study: EMG produced TPA metagenomics assembly of... | reverse complement strand
GTCCTGTCGGATAGAAGTATGTGAGAAAGCACGGAAAAATGACAATAAGAATGGCATATGAAATGGTCATGCCCTATCATCTTCATATGCCATCTTATTTTTTAGAGACATTTACTGAATATCCCTAAAAAAATTAAAGCCCGTATCAGACTCACGTCTACCGGGCTTTTGGATTACCGAACAAAAAGTATCGTTATACAATCTTGTTCATCGCCGAATCAGGGAAAACCACCGTCGGCTTGAACGATTTAGCTTCCTCAAAATCCATCATGGCGTATGACATGATAATCACAATGTCACCCACCTGTACTTTCCGGGCAGCAGCCCCATTCAGACAAATACATCCCGAACCGCGCTCACCCTTAATAATATAAGTTTCAAACCTCTCGCCGTTATTATTATCCACAATGTGCACTTTCTCGCCGGCAATCATGTTGGCGGCATCCATCAAGTCCTCGTCAATCGTAATACTACCCATGTAATTCAAATTGGCTTCCGTTACACGGACACAATGCAGTTTCGACTTTAATACCTCAATCATCATAATTCTAATGGTTAACGATCACTATCCCTTATATTTTATATTATCTATCAAACGTACCTCTCCGCAAAATACCGTAATGCAACCTACTGCATAATCCGTATCTTCCCAATCCGTTATTTTCTGAAGCGTAGTGCCGTCTACTATTTCAAAATATTCCAGACGCAAACCCGGAGCGGCAGCAATCGCATCTTCTACAAACTTCTGAGTCTCAGCGACCGGATGAGATTTTGCAAAAGTACAACTCTTAAATAAAGTCTGCGAAATATTCAGCGCATACTCTCTCTCCACCGCAGAAAGCCGTGCATTGCGGCTGCTCAATGCCAGCCCGTCTTCCTCACGCACAATAGGACAACCTACAATTTCCAGTCCGTTGAACCCTATCTGTTTCACCATTTCACGAATAATAGCCAACTGCTGGAAATCTTTCTCACCGAAATAAGCACGGGTAGGATTTACAATCATAAACAGCTTGCTCACTATCTGGCATACTCCATTGAAATGTCCCGGACGGAAACGGCCTTCCATCACTGTGTCCAACGGCGCATAGCTGAACTGCCGGGTATCAGGCTCAGGATAAATCTCTTCTACAGACGGAGCAAAAACAAAAGCCGCCCCTACTTTTTCCAACAATTCACAATCGGCATCCAATGTACGCGGATATTTTGCCAAGTCAATTTTTGTCGTTAAACTGGGTAGGATTCACAAAATCACTTACCACCACTACATCATTTTCTGCAACAGCACGTTTCACCAACGAAGCGTGTCCGGCATGGAGTGCACCCATCGTAGGTACCAAACCTATTGTCTTTCCCTCACTGCGCAGGGCATCCAGCTCTGACTGAAGCTCTTTGATTGTTTGAACTAACTTCATCTTTTTATCTCTTTTGTTTGAGTAGTTTCATTTAAAACGGCTGCAAAGTAAACCATTATTTGGGAGATAACGAAGAAAAAAAGAGTTTTAATTAATGATGAGTGGTTAGTAATAAGTGGTTAATAGCTTGCAGATATGGCGCAATAAGCCCTCTTCAGCCACCGGCCGGCCACCTGTTCTTTCCCATTTTTTACCTAATTCCGCAAGGCATCGGCCATTAACTTCCAACTGCTAATTACTAATTACCAGCCACTTAACATATCATAAGGAATTATTATTCCTCGTTTCTTGCCACTCTCATCTATTTTTTTTATATCTTTGCAAAATGATTATGAGCAACAAAAAGTTAAGATGAAGGCAAATAAAGTTTTATTTATTACACAAGAGATTACCCCTTACGTTCCCGAATCCGAAATGGCAAACATGGGAAGATTTCTTCCTCAGGCTATTCAGGAAAAAGGCAGAGAAATCAGAACTTTTATGCCAAAATGGGGCAATGTCAATGAGCGCAGAAACCAATTACACGAAGTCATCCGCCTGTCCGGCATGAATTTAATCATAGACGATACGGACCATCCGCTGATTATCAAGGTAGCATCTATCCAAGCTGCACGTATGCAGGTTTACTTCATTGACAATGACGACTATTTCCAGCACCGCCAAATGGTAGCTGACGAAAACGGTGTAGAATACAAAGACAATGACGAACGTGCTATTTTTTATGCACGCGGCGTATTGGAAACGGTAAAGAAATTACGCTGGTGTCCGGACATTATCCATTGCCAAGGGTGGATGAGTGCATTTGTACCTCTTTATATCAAGAAGGCTTATCAGGATGAACCGTCATTCAGAGACTCAAAAGTAGTATTTTCGGTGTTTGAAGATGATTTCAAATCGGACTGCGAAGGTAATCTGACTGAAAAACTCATGCTGAAAGGCATTGAAAAGAATGATGTGGAAAGCATCGTCAAATCTCCGGCAAATTACGAGGAGCTGTGCAAACTGGCCATTGCCTACTCCGACGGTGTGATACAAAACAGCGAAAAAGTGAACGAGAATGTCATGAAATTCGCCCGTGAATCGGGTGTGCCCGTGCTCGACTATCAGCCTGCCGATACCTATGTAGATGCTTTCAATGAGTTCTATGACAAAGTATGGGAGTTTGAAAAGAAATAACTCACTAAGAATAATAAAGATGAAAATCAAATACTTATGCGCATTGTTGTTGGCTGCACTTATTTATAGTTGCGATGATTCAACAACCGGCATCGGGACTGATCTTATCCCCGGTGGAGATAAGATTCCGGCAAATACAGACAGTTATGAGTTTACCACCAAATCTCTGTTGGCCGACTCCGTTTATGCACGTACCAGTACTGCATATTTAGGACGATATACCGATGAGCAATTTGGAGAATTTACTGCCGACTTTATAGCACAGTTCACCTGTATGGACAACTTCAAATTTGAAGAAGAGCTGACCAAAGTCATCGGAGTAAATATAAGTCTGCAATACGGGTCTTTCTTTGGCGACTCACTGAATGCCATGCGCTTACAGGTTGACACATTGGACAAGGTTATTCCTGAAAAAGAACTAAGCACTTTCTATACCAGTGTGGATCCTAAAGATTATTATAACGAAAAAGGAAAGCCTATCGCTGTAAAAGCCTATTCGGCAGTAGGTCCGTCTACAAGCAAAGATGAAACTACAACCACAAGCAGCGGTGTCAAGCAAAGAACAATTATACAGACTATCAAATTGCCCAATTCATTAGGCGATCACATCTTCAACAAATACAAGGAGAACAAAGAGTATTTCAAGACTCCTGAAAGTTTTATCAAGAATGTATTAAAGGGAGTTTACATTCGCTGTACTCATGGCGACGGAACCATTTTATACATTGACGGTTTAAGACTGAATCTTAATTTTGAAGCCCTGATAGAAAGTTCTTCCGGCAAGCGGGATTCGTTGGTTTACAAATCCTATTTCTTTGGAGCAACCAAGGAAGTGATACAAGCCAACCACTTCAGTAACGGTAACAGATTGGAAGAGTTAGCCCAAGATCCGGACCATACTTACCTCAAAAGTCCGGCAGGTATTTTTACAGAAGCGACTTTCCCCATTGCAGAGATTTACAATGAACATAAAAGAGATACGCTAAATGGTGTAAAATGTATCATTCACACGCTACAACGAGAAAGAGTCCAAATACAAAATGGGCATCCCCCAATATGTATTGATGGTCAGAAAGAAAGATATGTTCTCGTTCTTTGAAGAAAACAAGATTATCGATAACAAGACTTCTTTCTTAAGTTCATATAGCAGCAGTAACAATACATACACCTTTACCAACATCGCTCCCTTAATCACTTACTGCATTGAGGAACGGAAAAAAGGCATAACAGCAGCAGGTGGAGATCCTGAAAAGGAAGAAGACGGAAAAGAATGGGACGCTAAAAATCCGGACTGGAACAGAGTTGTCATCATACCTGTCAAAGCAGTATCCAATTCAAACAATGAAATAGTTGAAATATCCAACAGCTTAGGTATGGAAAGCGCTATGTTAAAAGGTGGAACGAATCCTGAGAATAAGCTGAAAATGCAAATCTTCTACACTACATTTTAAGACTTTTTTATTTAACCAAATAAAGAACAGGCGGCAACTACAGCAATATAGTTTCCGCCTGTTTAATTTACTCCACCGTAATCATACCACACCGGATGATAAATGGAAATTCATGGAACGCAAATATCCCATCAACACTTCACACCATGATTGAGAATGACCATAAAAACAGACTATATAAAATAAGCCGGCAAAATCCTTTTCACGGATCCTGCCGGCTTATTTATGTTTATGGGAATCCTCTATCCCCTAGAAAGGCAAATCATCCTTCTCGTCTGTCGCGGCAAAATCTACCGGTGCAGCGGGAGCAGCATTCATGGGAGGAAACGGAGCATCCGGTGCAACAGGTCCCTGGGCACCCACACGCTCTACTTTCCACGCACGGATACTGTTGAACCAACGACCATTCCACTCGCGGGCATCCACATCAAAAAACACATTCAACTCTTCACCTGCCTGAATATTAAATTGCGCTATCTTATCTGCTCCAAATACGTCAAAACACATTTTTTTAGGATATTGATCATGCGTTTCAATTACGTATTCTTGTACTTTCCATTCATTTCCTGTCTTTGAAACTCCTCCTCTCGGTTCGAGGACTGCTATTACTTTTCCTGCTAATTCCATATTACGTTATTTAAATTCGCCACGAAAGTACACTTTTCCTTGCGAGTAAACTAATTTTTTCGCCATTTTTTGCGCTTGAACCATAATCTTTTCGTAACTTTGGCAGTTAAATGAATATAGAGATATAGAATATAAATATAATAATATAAAACTATGAAGTTCATCGTTTCAAGTACTGGATTATTCAGTCATTTACAAGCTATTAGCCGAGTAATCAACTCCAAAAATTCGTTACCTATTCTTGATTGTTTCTTAATGGAACTGACTGACGGAACGTTGTCGCTCACTGCCTCTGACAGCGAAACGACCCTGTCCACTTCTTTGGAAGTAAATGAAAGTGACGGTGACGGACGCTTTGCCGTTTCTTCAAAAACCATACTCGAAGCCCTGAAAGAAATACCCGAACAACCACTGACTTTCCTGGTAAATACAGAGAATCTGGAAATCACCGTACAATATCAGAATGGTAAATACAGCCTGATGGGACAAAATGCCGACGAATATCCGCAGGCTCCCGCATTAGGCGCAAATGCGGTACACGTAACAATGGGCGCTCCGGTGATGCTGGCAGGTATCAACCGTTCTTTGTTCGCTACTGCCGATGACGAGTTACGTCCGGTAATGAATGGTATTTATTTTGATATCACTACCGAAGACATCACTTTCGTAGCCTCAGACGGGCACAAATTAGTACGCAATAAAACATTTGTGGCACACGGCGATGAAAAAGCCGCTTTCATTCTGCCCAAGAAACCGGCAACCCTGCTGAAGAACCTGTTGCCGAAAGAACAAGGAGATGTGCAAATTGATTTTGACGACCGTAACGCTACGTTTACATTAGAAAACTACAGCATGATATGCCGTCTTATCGAAGGACGCTATCCCAATTATAATTCAGTAATTCCGCAGGATAATCCGCACAAGGCCACCATTGACCGCATGATGCTGATCAGTGCGCTCCGCCGTGTATCTGTATTCTCATCACAAGCAAGCAGTTTGATAAAACTCCGCCTCAGTGAAAATCAGATCCAGATCTCCGCACAAGACATAGATTTCTCCACCTCAGCAGAAGAAACACTGACTTGCCAATATACAGGAAGCCCCATGAGCATCGGCTTTAAATCAACATTCCTGATCGATATTTTAAACAATATCTCGGCACAGGAAATACTTTTCGAACTGGCTGATCCTTCACGTGCGGGTGTTATTGTTCCTGTAGAACAGGAAGAAAAAGAAGACCTGCTGATGCTGCTGATGCCTATGATGCTGAACGACTAAAAAACGACACGCCACCATGTGGCGGAAAAACAATATATAATACAAGCTGAAAATGAAATTGAACTTGAAGAATCCTATTGATTTTTTTCGATTTGGAAACAACGGGAACAAATATAAACACAGACAGAATAGTGGAAATATGCTATCTGAAGGTGTACCCAAACGGCAACGAAGAAACGAAGACCATGCGTATCAATCCGGAAATGCATATTCCCGAACAATCTTCTGCCATCCACGGTATTTATGACGCAGATGTGGCGGACTGCCCTACTTTCAAGGAAGTGGCAAAAGAGATAGCCCGGGACATTGAGGGATGTGACCTTGCCGGTTTCAATTCCAATCGTTTCGACATTCCGGTTTTGGCCGAGGAGTTCCTGCGCGCAGGAGTAGACATTGACATGATGAAACGAAAATTCATTGACGTGCAGGTGATTTATCACAAACTGGAACAGCGCACCCTGTCTGCCGCCTATAAATTCTATTGCGGAAAGAATCTGGAAGATGCCCATACAGCCGAAGCCGACACACGTGCCACATACGAAGTACTGAAATCCCAATTGGACCGCTATCCGGAAGAATTGCAAAACGATATGGCATTTCTAGCCGAATATTCAAGTTTCAACAAGAACGTAGATTTCGCCGGACGCATTGTTTATGATGACAAAGGCGTGGAAGTCTTTAATTTTGGGAAATACAAAGGAATGTCGGTCAGCGAAGTATTACAAAAAGATCCGGGCTACTACAGCTGGATACTGAACGGTGACTTTACGCTGAACACGAAAAACGTACTGACAAAAATCAGACTACGTGAATCGGGAATGATGAAATGAGTATGAAAGGAAAAAAAATCGTACTAGGTATAACCGGAAGTATAGCCGCCTATAAAGCGGCTATACTCATTCGCGGACTTATTAAGAAGGGAGCGGAAGTACAAGTCGTGATTACCCCCGCAGGCAAAGAATTCATCACACCTATCACTTTGTCTGCATTAACAAGCAAACCTGTTATCAGCGAGTTTTTTGCCCAGCGTGACGGGACATGGAACAGCCACGTTGATTTGGGACTATGGGCGGATGCCATGATTATCGCTCCGGCTACCGCATCCACTATTGGTAAAATGGCCAACGGAATAGCGGACAATATGCTGATCACGACTTATCTGTCAATGAAAGCTCCCGTATTCGTAGCTCCGGCAATGGATCTGGATATGTTCGCACACCCTTCCACCCGGAAGAATCTGGACACGCTCCGTTCTTACGGAAATCATATTATAGAACCGGCAGAAGGGGAACTGGCAAGCCATCTGGTAGGAAAAGGCAGAATGGAAGAACCGGAAAAAATAGTGGAAATTCTGGAAGCTTTCTTTGCCAAACAACAAGACATGGCCGGAAAGAAAGTAGTCATTACCGCCGGTCCAACCTACGAGAAAATAGATCCGGTACGCTTTATCGGCAATTATTCTTCAGGAAAAATGGGATTCGCACTTGCCGAGGAATGCGCTTCACGTGGAGCGGAAGTATCGCTAATCAGCGGACCGGTAACGATTCAGGCCCATCACCCTAACATCCGCCGCATAGATGTGGAAAGTGCCGGAGAAATGTACGAAGCCGCCATCCGCGAGTTTCCTACAGCTTCGGCCGGCATCCTGTGTGCGGCAGTGGCCGACTTTACCCCGGAAACCGTAGCCGGTCATAAAATCAAAAGAGAGAAAGATAATTTAACACTGCAACTGAAACCCACACAAGACATTGCCGCCGCACTGGGAAACCGGAAAAAAGACGGACAGACATTAGTGGGATTTGCCTTGGAAACAAATGATGAAACAAAAAATGCACAAAGAAAACTGGAACGTAAGAACCTTGATTTCATTGTACTGAACTCATTGAACGACCAAGGAGCCGGGTTTCGTTGTGACACCAACAAAATAACGATTATAGACCGTCAGGGAGCAACTCCTTATCCGCTGAAAAGCAAACAGGAAGTAGCAAGGGATATTATTGACAGACTGGTAAATAATAAATAATTTCTTAATTTGCCACGTTGCCAATGTGCTAATGCGCTAATTACCATGCGGAATACAACAGCGCAGCAAATTAGCAAATTGACAAATCAGCAAATTATTAAAAAGGAGCAAGAATATGCTGCAATCTATCTATATACAGAATTATGCATTGATTGATACATTGGATATCAGTTTCACCCCCGGCTTCTCTGTCATCACCGGAGAGACCGGCGCCGGTAAATCGATTATTCTAGGCGCTATCGGCTTGTTACTGGGACAACGGGCCGATATCAAAGCGATCAAGAAAGGCGCCAATAAATGTATTGTAGAAGCACGTTTCAACATCTCCGCCTATCAGATGGAGCCTTTCTTTACCCAAAGAGATTTGGAATATGATCCGGATGAATGTATTATCCGCCGCGAGTTATATGCATCAGGTAAAAGCCGCGCATTCATAAACGATACTCCGGCCTCATTGGCGCAGATGAAGGAACTGGGCGAGAAACTGATAGATGTACATAGCCAGCATCAAAACCTGTTGCTCAACAGTGAGGGATTCCAATTGAATGTATTGGATATCCTGGCACAAGATGACAACGAACTTTCAGCATACAAGGATATTTATACCGAGTACAGAAACGTATGCAAACAGCTGGCCGACTTCATAACGCAAGCCGAGCAAAGCCGGAAGGATGAAGATTACATCCGGTTCCAACTGGAACAGCTGGATGACGCAAACCTTCAGGAAGGAGAACAAACCGAACTGGAACAGGAAGCCGAAACCTTGAATCATGCCGAAGAGATAAAAGCGGGTTTGTACAAAGTGGACCAAATAATGGCTTCGGAAGATGCCAGCCTGTTATCCGCTACCAAAGAATGTATGCAAACCCTGCATAACATAGCGAGAGTGTACACACGTGCCCAGGAATGGATAGGGCGTTTAGACAGTTGTTACATAGAACTGAAAGATCTGTCGCATGAAATAGCAGGCGCACAGGAGGAAGTGGAGTTCAACCCCACCCGTCTGGATTATGTAAATGAACGCCTGAACTTAATCTACTCTTTGCAACAGAAGCATCACGTACAAACAATAGAGGAATTGATAGCCGTGCAAACCGACTATCATGAGAAGCTGAACGCCATCACTTCTTTTGATGACCGTATAGCAGAACTTACCGCCCAAAAAGAAACGCTATATGACAAAGTGATAAAGCAAGCTGCTGTGTTGACAAAACTCCGTTCCCAATCGGGCAAGCACATTGAAAGACAGATGCAAAGCCTGCTGGTTCCTCTCGGTATGCCCAATGTGCGCTTTGTGGTGGAACTGAATCCGCGCAAGGAACCGGACAGTAAAGGGATGGACAGTGTGACATTCCTGTTTTCGGCCAACAAGAATGGAACATTACAAAATGTAGCTTCCGTAGCATCGGGTGGTGAGATTGCCCGTGTCATGCTTTCGCTGAAAGCCATGATAGCCGGAGCTGTGAAACTGCCTACTATCATCTTTGATGAAATAGACACCGGAGTTTCCGGTTCCATCGCCGAGAAAATGGCGCTCATCATGCAGGAGATGGGAAAACAAAACCGTCAGGTCATCAGCATCACCCACCTGCCCCAGATTGCAGCACGCGGCATCACTCATTATAAAGTATATAAGGAAGATACGGAAACAGGCACCAACAGCCACATCCGCCGCCTGACTGATGAAGAAAGAGTAAAAGAAATTGCCAATATGCTAAGTGGGGCTACCTTGACAGAGGCAGCCCTGAACAATGCAAAGGCGCTGATAAGTGGCTAGTGCCAATTACCACTAACCACCTGTCACTAACCATTAACCACTTATTAAATATGTTAGAAAAGAATGAAATGATTTTCGGTGTACGCGCTGTTATTGAAGCCATACAAGCCGGAAGAGAGATAGATAAAGTATTGGTGAAGAAAGATATACAGAGCGAACTGTCCAAAGAACTGTTTACCTGCTTGAAAAATACCCTCATCCCTGTTCAGCGTGTACCCGTGGAGCGTATTAACCGTATTACCCGGAAAAACCATCAGGGAGTTGTAGCATTCATCTCCTCTGTCACCTACCAGAAAACAGAAGATCTGGTACCTTTCCTGTTTGAAGAAGGAAAAACACCCCTATTCGTCATGCTGGATGGAATTACCGATGTACGTAACTTCGGAGCCATTGCCCGTACCTGCGAATGTGCCGGTGCAGATGCCATTATTATTCCCTCGAAAAACAGTGTCAGTGTCAATGCCGACGCAATGAAAACATCAGCAGGAGCTCTGCACACTCTTCCCGTATGCCGCGAACAAAATCTGACTAATACCATCAAGTATCTGAAAGACTGCGGATTCAAGATTGTAGCAGCCACGGAAAAAGGTGATTATGATTACACCAAAGCAAACTATAAAGATCCTGTATGTATCATTATGGGAGCCGAGGACACAGGTGTTCCCTACGAACACCTTTCCCTGTGCGATGAATGGATCAAAATACCGTTAATGGGTAAAATAGAATCATTGAACGTATCGGTTGCCGCAGGTATTCTGATTTATGAAGCTGTAAAGCAACGCGGCTTCACAGAAGACAAAACGGCATCCGCTTTATAAATACCGTATCATCGTTAACAAACAACTAACTATATCATGAAGAAAGTACTTTTGATACTGGCATGCGGCATAGCCGCCCAGCTAAGCTATGCACAAGCAACCCCAAAGTGGGCCGGCAAAGCTAAAAAAAGCCGTTTTTTCCATCGTTACATACGATAAAGATAACAAAATCAAGAATACAGGAAATGGATTCTATATCAATGAAAATGGAACGGCATTATCCGATTATACCCTGTTTGAAGGAGCCGAACGTGCAGTAATCATTAATGCGGACAGTAAAGAATTGCCTGTATTGCGTATCTTGGGAGCCAACTCCATGTATGACATCGTAAAATTTAATACTGAAACCGATAAAAAGACCATAGCATTAAAATCGGCATCACAGCCGGCATCGGTAGGTGAAACAGTCTATCTGCTACCCTACTCGACTCAAAAAGCGGCAACCTGCCAGACAGGGACCGTCACCAAAGTAGACACCATCGGCGACAAGGCATATTACTATACACTGGCAATGACAACCAACGAAAAAACAGTAAGTTGCCCTATTATGAATGCCCAATGGAGAAGTATTAAGGTTTAATCCTAAAAAAAACGCATCGGATGAAGCCAAGGAAAGTTATGCCATCGGAGCTACATACGGTGCCTCGCTGAGCATCACCGCCCTTTCTTTGAACGATATGTCACTGAATAAAATCGGCATCCAAAAAAGGACTGCCCGAAACAGAAGACCAAGCACTGGTGTACCTGTTCATGGCATCTTCACAACAAAATCAGGACGAATATATCACCACATTAAACGATTTCCTGGAACAATATCCCAACAGCGCGGACGGATATATACGCCGTGCCACTACTTATATGGGATTTAATGATGATGAACACAACGCTTTGGCAGATGCCGACCTGAAGAAAGCACTGGAAGTGACAGCCAACAAGAGTGAAACGCAATATAATATCGCTAAATTAATTTATTCGTACACCATCTCTTTAGGTGACAAGAAACCATACGGTGACTGGAGTTACGACAAAGCTCTCTCCATTATTCATGATGCCATGCAGGCCGACAACCAACCCATTTACACACAATTGGAGGGAGACATTCTGTTTGCTATGAAAAAATATCCTGAGGCATACGCCACTTATGAAAAAGTGAACCAGTCTTCCATAGCCTCTGCCGCTACATTTTACTCGGCAGCCAAAACCAAACAACTGATTGAAGGAACAGATATGAACGAGGTTATTGCCTTGATGGATAGTGCTGTGGCACGTTTCACCAAGCCTTATACATCGGAAGCGGCTCCTTATTTCTATGAACGGGCAGAGATAAAAGCCCAGACAGGCAAATACCGTGAAGCGGTAATAGATTATGATACTTTTTATGATGCCATCGGTGGACGCGTTACAGCCGCCTTTTATCTGCAACGCGAACAGGCGGAAATACAATGTAAAATGTATCAGCAAGCTATCAACGACATTAATAAAGCAGTAGAAATGACTCCTGAGGATGTAGCCATGTGGGTGGAAAAAGGTTCGGTGCATCTACGTGTAGGGCAACATAACGAAGCAATAGAAGCATTGGAAAAGGCTATCTCTTTAGACCCGAAAGCCGCAGCCGCATATCGTATGCTGGGATACTGCCAGATACAATTAAAGAAAAACAAAGAAGCCTGTGCAAATTTTGCCAAAGCAAAAGAACTGGGCGATGAAGTGGTAGACGGACTGATACAGAAGTATTGCAAATAATACCGGGAAGCTCCATCTGAAATCCGCGAATCTTGCTACATGATTTCTGAAATCTTGTTGCATGATTCGCGGATTTTTGCTACAAGATTTCAGGAAACATTCCCTGTCATTCATGAAAAAGCAGGAAAGAAAAAAATTCTACTTATCTTCCAACTGCCGTATAATCAGTACCCGTTTCGTATCTTCCGTCACCCGGAAACGGTCATCGCTACGCTCTCCTACCAGCCATACAATCCGGTCTGCTGAGCAAACCACATACTGATTTTCTTTCTGGAAAAGAGAAAACTTACGATCTGTCAGATAATCGCTGACCTTCTTTTTCCCTTTCATTCCGAAAGGAACAAACTTATCCCCCTGCCGCCATTTACGCACCGTGAGAGGTAGTACCACCTTATCCGCATCCAAACAGGCCGTATTCTTATTCCTGGGGATGACAAAGTCCGGCATTATTTCCTGCGTTTCCATTGCAAGCCGGAATGGGGGCACATTTTCCTCCACTTCCTCATCCGCCGGCTTCCTCCTGCGAATAATCAGCTCCGTCCTGTCGCGCAGCACCTCCCATCCGGCAGAAACGAATCTTTTTCCCGACTGGGCAGACAAACTGCGGAATACATCTCCTACCTGAACGGAATTGAAACCTAACGGATGAAGAATCTCAAACAGCAAAGCCGCCGGAACACTCTCTTCCATCAAACGAGAAATAAGAATATGGCCGGACTTTTCCATCACCCTTTCTTTCCCCGCCTCTATTTCCTTATTATATATAAGAGAAACATCAGTCAGACGTCTGGATGTTTCAGCTATACTTTCACTGACAGAAGGATTCAGCTCACGCAACATCGGAAGAATATTCAGACGGATTTTATTACGCATATATTCATCTTGCAGATTGGTACTGTCTGTAACATAACCTTGACGCAAACAACGCAAATAATCCAAAATATCCTGACGGCTCACCTCCAACAAAGGCCGTACAATGCAGCCGTTATGCGGACTGATACCTTTCAAGCCATTGATTCCCGCGCCACGTATCAAATTCAATAAAAAAGTTTCCACACTATCGTCCCGATGATGGGCTACGGCAATAACAGCCATCCCCTCTCCTTACGCAGTTGTTCGAACCAATCATAGCGCATTTCGCGAGCTGCCATCTCAATAGAAACATGATGCCTTGAAGCATAAGCGACTGTATCAAAATGAGTAACATGCAAAGTCACTCCCAGCCCTTTACACAACTCATTGACAAACCTTTCATCTCTATCGGACTCCTCACCACGAAGATGGAAGTTACAATGGGCAGCCTCACAATGATACCCTAAAACAAGCAAGACACGCAACAAAGCTACCGAATCCGCTCCGCCACTCAATGCCACTAACACCTTATCATGCAAAGTGAAAAAGTTGTTTTTCCTCTATATACTTCTGAATATTCCAATGAAACATGACACAAAGATAAGGGTTCTGCAAGACAAAAACAAAGTGCCTGTTCTTTATTTAAAAACAATCTAAATAGTTTGCATACTTCTAAGTAATAACTTATCTTTGCGAAAAATTTAAAACAAGATGCGTTTATCCGAATTAAGAACAGGAGAAAAAGGCGTAATAGTCAAGGTGTTAGGTCACGGTGGTTTCCGCAAGCGAATCGTTGAAATGGGTTTTATTAAAGGAAAAACCGTAGAGGTAATCTTGAACGCCCCTTTGAAAGACCCTATAAAATACAGACTACTAGGTTACGAGATCTCTCTCCGAAGACAAGAGGCAGATATGATTGAGGTGGTAAGCGAGCAGGAAGCACGCACGATGCAGAACCCTTACCATGGTTCCATAACAGAAGATGTACCCGTGTCCGAATCAGAACTGGTGGCACTGGCAAAAGGCAAACGCCGTACAATCAATGTAGCCTTAGTAGGTAATCCTAATTGTGGAAAGACTTCGCTATTCAATATTGCATCCGGCGCCCATGAACATGTAGGAAACTACAGTGGTGTGACAGTAGATGCCAAAGAAGGTTTTTTCGACTTCCAAGGTTATCATTTCCGTATTGTAGATTTACCCGGAACCTATTCTCTTTCAGCCTATACTCCGGAAGAACTTTATGTACGCAAACATATCATTGAAGAAACTCCGGATGTAATCATCAATGTGGCAGACTCTTCCAACCTGGAACGTAATTTCTATCTTACCACCCAATTGATTGACATGAATGTGCGTATGGTCATCGCACTGAATATGTATGACGAACTGGAAAGCAGCGGCAACAAACTGGATTACATCAAGTTAAGCCAATTGATCGGAGTGCCTATGATACCTACTGTCTGCCGGCGGGGTGAAGGCATAGACCAACTGTTCCATGTTATCATCGGTATTTACGAAGGCGGGGATTTCCTGTCACAAAAGGGCGAAATACGTTCTGAAATTCTGGAAGATCTGAGAGACTGGCACAAAACCTATGTACCCGACCACGAATTCGGAAGCCACAAAGAAGAGGAAGATGCCCGCCCACGCGGATATATGCGCCATATTCACATTAACCACGGTCCTGAACTGGAGCGCAGTATCGAAGAAGTCAAAAAAAGCAATCAGTCAAAACGAAGACATACGCCATAAATACTCCACCCGCTTCCTATCTATCAAATTACTGGAAAACGATAAGGAAATAGAAAATTTCATCTCTACACTGCCTAATGGCAAAGAAATTATAGCGATACGCAACAAGGAAACCTTACGTATCCGTAAAGTGATGAACGAAGACAGCGAGCAAGCTATTACGGATGCTAAATATGGTTTTATTACCGGAGCTTTGAAGGAAACATTCACCGACAATCATTTGGAAAAAGAACAAACAACCCGCGTGATAGACAGTATTGTGACACATCGCATTTGGGGATATCCTATTTTTTTCCTGTTCCTTTACATCATGTTTGAGGGAACCTTTGTTTTGGGTGGACTAGCCCTATGCAAGGTATTGAATGGCTAGTAGACCAGTTGGGCAACCTGATACGGAACAATATGGCTGAAGGTCCTTTGAAAGACTTACTGATAGATGGTATTATCGGTGGAGTGGGCGGTGTTATCGTTTTCCTGCCGAATATCCTCATATTATACTTTTTTATTTCTATATTGGAAGATTCGGGGTATATGGCACGCGCTGCATTT